>JDSF01000563.1_pt1 | contig 10492 bp, 11 predicted proteins | sample 199441 | NCBI WGS metagenome assembly JDSF01 (sample SAMN02592751, study PRJNA231836) | bioreactor metagenome | isolation source: continuous culture bioreactor denitrification-DNRA | place: Germany: Bremen
GTTAGCTTATTGTAACACGGTGAAAATAGATTTTAAGGAACTTGTAATATACATGTAACAGTAATACCATGTATATCTGTTATAATGAAATAGGTCATACAACCTAGAATACAAAGAACCTTATAGAGTCTATAATTAATGGCTATTAGGAGTATCTATTGTAATAGATATCAGAGTTACTTGATATCAAGAGAAAGACATAAATACTGGAGGTGAGACGTGGCAATGAAAAAATTTGCGATAAGTATTTGTTTAGTTTTTTTTAATCATGGGTATGTTCTGCAACATCCATAGTTACGCTGAGGATTATGATCGCCATGATGCTTTGAATGAGATTAATCAAATACGGGAAGCAATTGGCATTCAACCTCTTGAAAATAATTCTAAGTTAGAGCAGGCAGCAGGTACCCATAGTAAATATATGTCTGTAAATAGTAGTTTCTCATTGATTGAGGAAAATGGTAATAAATATTATAGAGGTCGTTATAGTTGGGACCGTGCTTCATATTTTTATTATTCTAACCCATATATTACAGAATTTATTCATAATCAGCTAGAAAGTTTGCAACAAGGTATTAAGGATTTTATAAACAATCCTTATTCAAGAGTCACGTTTCTAGACCCATTATATGAGCATATAGGTATGGGAAATTACAAAGATATGTACACATATGATTTAGGTGGACAATCAAGAGATATAGAAAATAATAAAATATTAGCTATTTATCCCTATGATCAAATGGAAGCTGTTCCTGTATCTTGGACAAATAACTACAAAATAGATCCCTACCGTGAATTAGATGATGACTATGAATTAGTAGGCGTACCAATTACCTTAACCTATTTTTCTAATAGTAAAAAAATTAAAGGGATGCATGCAGAAGAGGTTTCATTAGTAAATACAGCCAATGATAAAGAGGTTAAAACCAAAATAATATTACCTCAGGATGATAAGTATTTAACCAATACTTTAATGATTTTGCCGTTAGAATCACTGGAGTACAAAACAACCTATGCACTCTCATTAAAAGCAGATTTTATCTTTAGAAATAGTTATACTCAATCAGATGAAAATAATAAGATTGACATTCAATTTACAACTGAAAATAAAGATATCCCTCTAACAAGAGGAAGTCTTGTAGAATATTTAGTTAAGGATTTAAATTTTGACTTAGTAGAGCCTAAGACGATGTTTAAAGATATTGATACAGATTCTGAACAGGCAAAATACGTTTATACAGCTTTTCAACGAAATCTTATTAATGGTTATAGTGATAATACATTCAGGCCAAATGTGAATATTACAAGGGAGCAGGTCTATACATTATTAATACGTGCCTTAGAAATGAGAATAGGTAATGATAAAATAAGTGATGAAAAGGATAAGATACGTTCTAATAAGGTGAGTAGCTGGGCTATACCATATATCAATAAGGCTTATAATATTGGTCTTATTACAGTCGATACAACCATTGATTTTAAAGGGGAAATATCCCTAAATGAATATAATGAAATTATGAGTGACTATTTAAAAATTTATCGCCAATATGGAGTTGTTCCTAGTTTTATGTATTAAAGATTACATAAAGGGATGGAATAGCTCTTTTGTTAATACGGAAAGAAAGATATGTAAGAGATGTTTCATTTAATATATCGGAGTATAACTTGACGAATGGGTATTAAACCATTAAGATAAAAGGAGATAACATCATTATAGGAGGAACTATGAGAGAGATATCAGCCGACCATATAATTAATCATATAAAAGAAATGTGTATTGAAGCTAACTGTTATGTTAGCAAAGATATATTGCAAGCTATAAAAGATCAAAAAGAAAGTGAAGTATCACCTATTGGAAAAAGTATTCTAGGGCAAATTGAAGAGAATGCCAATATTGCAAAAAATAAAATAATGCCTATGTGTCAAGATACTGGAATGGCAGTTGTTTTTTGTGAAATAGGGCAAGAGGTTCATGTCATAGGAGCTCCTCTTACTGAAGCAATTAATGAAGGTGTTCGAAGAGGTTATGAGGAAGGTTACTTAAGAAAATCTGTTGTTAAAGACCCTTTCTTTAGAGAAAATACAAAAGATAATACCCCTGCCATTATTCACTATGATATGGTGCCAGGTGATCAGATAAAGCTTACTTTAGCACCAAAAGGATTTGGTAGCGAAAATATGAGTAAAATTGCCATGTTAAAACCAGCTGATGGAATAGAAGGAGCTAAAAAAAAGCCATTATTAATATTGTGGAGCAAGCAGGTGGTAATGCATGCCCACCAATGATTATTGGTGTTGGAATTGGTGGTACTTTTGAGAAAGCAGCATATCTTGCTAAAAAAGCATTACTAAGACCCATAGATAAACAATCAGATATCTCTTATGTAAGAGATATGGAACAAGAACTATTGGATAGTATTAATAGATTAGGTATTGGACCAGGTGGATTAGGTGGTTCTACCACAGCTTTAACGGTTAATATTGAAACTTATCCAACACATATAGCAGGATTACCTGTGGCAGTTAATATCAGTTGTCATGCAACACGACATAGTTCACGTATTCTATAAGGATAATTTATTATATTTGCTAAAAATGTCCAATGCTAATCATGGACTTATTTAAATTGATGATAAGCGTTAAGTGTGAAAATAAATTTTCCACTTTTGTTGTGACTTTGTCCTTGCAAGCAAGCAAAGTCATGACACAATATGGGAACGTTTGGAAATAAAAGTGAGGGAGGCAGAACATGGCCATACAATTAGATTTACCTTTGACAGAGGATAAGGTAAAAACTTTAAAAGCAGGTGATCAAGTACTTTTGTCCGGTACGGTATATACATCTAGAGATGCAGCTCATAAGAGAATGATTGATCAATTAGAGAATGGGGAAGATTTACCCTTTCATATGCAAGATAATGTGATTTATTATGTAGGTCCATCTCCAGCGAAAGAGAAAGCTATCATTGGTTCAGCAGGTCCAACAACAAGTTATCGCATGGACCCTTATGCACCTACATTATTAGAGCAAGGATTAAAAGGTATGATTGGTAAAGGTGACCGCAGTAGAGAAGTCATTGAGAGTATGAAAAAAAAATAAAGCGGTCTACTTTGCAGCTGTAGGTGGTGCGGCAGCTTTATTAGCAGATAAAATTAAAAAAGTAGACATCATTGCTTATGAAGATCTAGGCACCGAGGCGGTCCGTAAAATGGAAGTGAAAGATTTACCACTCATAGTTGTGATTGATTGTCAGGGAAATAATCTCTATGAAAGCGAAAAAAGAAAAAGTATAGACTTAGCGTCTAGAACGATGAATCCGAAAATTAAGGAAAATTGTTAAATAATATTAAAAAAAATATGTATTGTTTAATTCAACATATATCGATAACATAAAATAGAGAGATAGGGGATGTATCTCATGCATCAAGAAATTACAAAAAAAAGAGAAGATATCTGGTATCAAAATGATGGTGTTTATATTGATAGCTGCTGTGTTCTTAATCTCGTTTAATTCATTGGCAAGTACATTTTTAGGCACTGCCAATGCAAGTATTGTGGATGCTATTACATTAGTATTTGCTAGTGCTATGGCTTATATGTTTATTAGAAATTATATAACATCCTATAAGTATTTACTTATTGAAGATGATTTTATCATTCAAGAGCTAACAGGATCAAAAGAAAAAATTATTACTCAATATCAATATCCATCAGATTACTAAGTTGGAACCTATTGATATAGCTGATTACATGATGGATCAAAAGAAAAAATACGCAACAAAAAGAAAGTTAAATAAACACCTTAGAGGACTTGAAATCTATTATTGCATTTATGAACAAGATGATAAATACCACTTTATTGAGATTCAACCCTCAAAAGACTTTATACAAATCATAAAAAATAGAAAATTAAGCTAATGTTAATAATGAGTATGAATATATAAAGTGATTGGAAGAAAATGGAAAATTATATTAATAGTATTGTGATAATAGCTTAATTATCATTATACTATTTTTTTTATTATTAGCATAATTTTGCATTAATTTAATTAAAATTTATGACAAATTTTAGATTGTGTGATAATATAAGTATAAGATTATTGCATATACTATATTTCTTACCTTTGAAAACTTAGCAGAAGCTAAGTTTAAATTATCCTTATAGATATTACAAGATATAGGGATGATAAATGGTATAGAATAATTTTAGTCAATAATCTAAGGCAAGAACGATCATGCCTCATAGCATAACTTTTTGAATAGAATATAGCATATACATAGTAAAAAATTCCAAGCTTATGGGTTAGATAAAAGTCTTAAAGAGTGCTTACTTTAAATTAAAAAAGGTAAGGGGACATTTAAATTGTGAGCTTGATTTTAATGTGGACATGTTCGGAAAGTTATATGACCATGAGACGTTCGCTAATATAATTTGTTTAAACTGGGAGGATTGTAGTATGAAAAAAGTATTATCCATTTTAGTGATGTGTACAATGGTATTATCATTACTATTAACAGGTTGTGGAGAGAAAAAGACGGATAAACCCGCTGAATCAAGTGGAGATGCCGCTAAAGTTACAGACGATGCAGACAAAGATAAGGACAAAGATAAAGAAGTGGAAGAAGATAAGGATAAAGAAGCAGAAGAAGAGGAAACTCAAGAACCAGCTGCTAAAATTGACCTTATGATTAGTATGGTTACTGATACTGGTGGAATCAATGACCAATCTTTTAATCAATCTGCATGGGCAGGTTTAGAAAGAGCACAGAATGAAATCGGTATTACTGCAGGTTTCCTTGAGTCTACTCAAGAATCTGATTATGCACCTAACTTAGAAACTTTATATGATCAAGGTAATGACCTCATGTGGGGTATTGGTTATCTAATGGGTGACACTGTGTTAGAAGCTGCTAAAACTAATCCTGATAAAAAATATGCAACAATTGACTTTTTCTATAGTGATGCTGATCCAGAGACAGCTCCACCTGAAAATCTTATAGGTGTTACATTTAAAGAGCAAGAACCTTCTTTCTTAGTTGGTTACATTGCTGGTAAAATGACTAAGACAAATAATGTTGGTTTTGTAGGTGGTATGGACTTTGATGTTATCTGGCGTTTTGAAAATGGATTCAAAGCTGGTGTAAAGACTGCTAATCCAGATTGTGAAATTCAAGTTCAATATGCTAACGATTTTGGTGATACAGCAAAAGGTAAAGCCATTGCTAACCAAATGTATCAAAAAAGATGCAGATATTATCTTCCACGCTGCTGGTTACACTGGAACAGGTGTTATTGAGTCAGCTGTTGAGAATGGTAAATATGTTATTGGTGTAGACGTTGACCAAAAAGCTATGTTAGGTAAAGATGAAATTATTACTTCCGCTATGAAGCGTGTAGATCAAGCAATCTTCAATGTAGCAAAAGATTTAGCTGCTGGTAAATGGGAAGGTGGAAGTAACATTACTTATGGTTTAGCTGAAGGCGGTGTTGGTATTGCTCCAACATCATCAGATGCAGTTCCAGCAGATATCTTAGAAGAAGTTGCTCAATTAGAGAAAGATATTATTGATGGTAAGATTACAGTACCTGGCACAAAAGAAGAGTATGCAGCACAGTTTCCAGAGTAAAAAATGTAAGATTTAATTAATAGTATAAACATTTACAGCTCAGACAAGAGTCTGAGCTGTAATTTACTATATTCCTTTAATAGCGCAGAAGAAAGGATGGGTAACTTGCAGAATGTAGATTATTCAACCAAAGTTATCGAAATGAAGAGTATCACTAAGAAGTTTGGTCAGTTTGTAGCTAATGACCATATTGACTTAACAGTATACAAAGGGGAAGTCCATGCCTTACTTGGGGAAAACGGTGCAGGTAAATCCACTTTAATGAATCAGCTATATGGCATGATTGAGCCTACAAAAGGTGATATTTATATTAATGAGCAATTAGTTAAGGTAACTAACCCTAATATTGCTATTGGTCATGGTATAGGTATGGTACATCAACATTTTATGTTGGTTGAGCCTTTTACAGTTGTGGAAAATATAGTTCTTGGTTGTGAGTTAACCAAGTCTATGGGTGTATTGGATATGAAAAAAGGCTAAAGAAGATGTTAAGGCTTTATCAGAAAAATATGGTCTTTTTTGTTAATACTGATGATAAGATTGAAGATATTACAGTAGGTATGCAACAGCGGGTTGAAATCCTCAAAGCCCTTTATAGAGGCGCTGATATTCTTATCCTTGATGAACCAACAGCTGTCTTAACGCCACAAGAGATTAATGAATTAATTAAAATTATTGATAATTTGACTAAAGAAGGTAAAACGGTCATTATTATTACCCATAAATTAAAAGAAATTAAAGAAGTGGCAGATCAATGTACCATTATAAGACGTGGTAAGCTTATCGATTCAGTAAAAGTGGAGGAAGTAACAGAAGAGGAATTAGCATCCAAGATGGTAGGAAGAGAAGTTACGTTCAAAGTACCAAAAGATGATCCTCAACCAACAGATGTTGTTTTATCCATAAAAGACTTAGTTGTTAAGGATAATCGTGGTTTAGTGGCTGTTGATGGTCTGTCCCTAGAAGTTAAAAGAGGAGAGATACTTGGCATAGCTGGTGTTGATGGTAATGGACAAAGTGAATTAGTAGAAGCCTTAACAGGGCTTAGAAAAACAGAGAGTGGACAAGTCTTTGTTAATGGGAATGAAATTACTAACTTTTCACCTAGAAAAGTTATGGATAATAAAGTATCGACGATACCACAAGATAGACAAAAAAAGAGGTTTGGTTTTAGACTTCACTGTTTATGAAAACATGGTATTAGAAAACTTTATTAAAGAGCCATTCTCTAGGAAAGGCATATTGAAAAAAGATGCTATCATTGATTATGCAAAAGAGTTAATTGGTAAATTTGATATTCGACCTACAGATGAAACAGCATATGCAAAGTCTTTGTCAGGTGGTAATCAACAAAAAAGTTATTATTGCCAGAGAGATTATGAATGATCCAGATATTTTAGTAGCTACCCAACCCACAAGAGGATTAGATGTTGGAGCCATAGAATACGTGCATAAAGCCTTAGTAAAACAAAGAGATGAGAATAAAGGTGTGCTGTTAATCTCACTTGAGTTAGATGAAATTATGAATGTTTCGGATCGCATTGCAGTCATCTATGAAGGAAAAATTGTATGTGTCATGGATCAAAAAGATGCAACAGAGATGAAATTAGGACTTGAGATGGCAGGGGGCAAAAAATAAAATGGAAAAGAAAAAATTTCTTTCAAATAGTACTAAGATGACATTTTTTTTATCTATCCTTTTTTTTGGTTTAATTATTACAGCTATTATTTTATTAATAGCAGGTTATAATCCTCTACAAGTATATTATGTTATTGTAAAAGGTGTGTTTAGTAAGCCTAAATATATATCCTATACCATTATTAAATCCACACCTTTAATTTTAACTGGACTATCTGTAGCTTTTGCTTTTAAAACAGGATTATTTAATATTGGAGCTGAAGGACAATTTATAATGGGTACTATTGTAGCTTCTTTATTAGGCTATTTTCTAAAATTACCTTATATCATTCATCCAATCGTTATTATCATTATTGCTTCTTTAGCAGGTGGCGTATGGGGAGCAATAGCAGGGTATTTAAAAGCAAGGTTTGGCATTAATGAAGTTATATCTACCATTATGTTAAACTGGATTGCGTTATACGCTCATAACGCTGTCATTAATATACCAGCTTTCTTAGCTAGAACCAATAAAGCACATCCAATCAGAGAAACAGCAAGTATTGTATTTATGGAAGGTTTTAAGAAATCAGAGTCTGGAAAAGAATGGCTTATGGAGCATCCTCAGATACGGGATATATTAAAAACTCCACTTAATTATGGTTTTATCATTGCTATTATCGTTGCTATTATTGTTTGGTATGTATTAAATAAGACTACTCTTGGATTTAGGCTAAGAGCTGTTGGTTATAATAAATTTGCTGCTGAATATGGTGGTATTAATGTGAAGAAGAGTATAGTAACATCTATGGGTATCTCAGGATGTATCAGTGGTATGGCAGGGGCATTAATGATATTAGGTGTGTCAAAAGGTATTACAACATTGGCAGCTACTGAAGGATATGGGTTTGATGGAATTGCCGTAGCTTTAATAGGAAGCAATTCACCTATAGCTTGTATTTTCTCAGGCTTATTCTTTGGTACATTAAAATATGGTGGATCAAAAATTCAATCACCACCAATAGGGGCACCTACAGAAGTTATCAATATTATGATTGGTACCATTATATTCTTTATTGCAATCCCAAGAATCATTTATTTATATAGACGCTATAAAACTAAAAAAAAGAGGTGATTGAATAATGGATAGTTTAGGATTTATATTAGGTACAACTTTAATGTACTCGACACCTCTTATCTATACATCACTAGGTGGTGTCATATCAGAACGATCAGGTGTTGTTAATATTGGTTTAGAGGGTATGATGACTATAGGGGCATTCATTGGTGCTACAGTAGGTTATTACACAGGTATATGGTGGTTAGCTCTTATATGTGCAGGATTAGGAGCAGGATTATTAGGACTACTTCATGCTGTTGCTTCTGTAACCTTAGGAGCTGAACAAGTGGTATCAGGTATTGCTATTAACTTCTTAGGTCCTGGACTAGCTTTATTCTTATGCCGTAAATTTTTTTGACGGAAAATCAATGACTACAAGTATCGATTTAGATAAAAAAGATACCTAAGCTTTTTAAAGGGGTATTTCCCGAGCATTCTATTTGGGAAAATATTTTTACACAAGAAGTAACGGTGTATCTTGCATTTCTTATTGTTATTATTATGTGGTTTGTTCTATACAAGACAAAAATAGGTCTTCGAATTAGAGCTGTTGGTGAACATCCAAAAGCAGCAGATACCTTAGGCATTAATGTGCATCGTATAAGATATGGAGCTGTCATCTTATCTGGCGTATTAGCTGGTCTAGGTGGGGCTTCTTTAAGTATAGGTGTAGCATCTAACTTCTTCCCATCTCTTATATCTGGTCAAGGTTTCATTGCTTTAGCAGCCATGATATTTGGAAAGTGGAAACCACAAGGTGCTCTAGGTGCATGTCTCATATTTGGTGGAGCCCAGGCAATGGTTATCTATTTAGGCGGCCAAGATATTGCTGTATCCAATGATATATTATCCATGATTCCTTATGTATTAACTCTTGTTATACTTATGGGATTTGTAGGTAAGTCTGTAGCACCAGCCGCTGATGGAGATGCTTACTTAAAAGAATAAAGATAAACAAAGGATATACTCTCCTTATAGTAGGTGTGGAAATATACACTTCTATAAGGGGAGTTTTTACGTAACCAAACGCCATACCCAATATCACATAACTTCGATATCTTCAGAAGCTAGGACATTTCAAAGAAATATCAAATTACCTTTACATGGATGTAAAACATGGGAGCTAAACAGTTACACTTGTTTTTTAAGATATGATTTCCAGTAAGTCTGAACTATGTATGAAACGCTATATATGTTAAACGGATAGATTATAAAAATATGATATAATATTACATAGTTTACTGAAAAGGTATATTATAGAAAGGAATGATATAATGAAAATGAGTAAAAATAAATTAAATATAGAAGATATGCTAACCCTTTCAAAAGACTTATGGGAAGAAAATAAAGACAAATGGGCACCAATGGAAGCAGAGTACGGTAAAAACTTCATATTATATATGATAGAAGAGATTGGGGAAGTTATATCCATTATTAAGAAAAAAGGTGAAGAAGAAATAATGGAAAATAATCAGGTACGTGCCATGTTTGTGGAAGAATTAGTAGATGTTATGATGTATTTCTCAGATGTTCTCAATCGGTACGACATATCAGGAGAAGAATTCACTAAGGCTTATATTAAAAAAATATGAAAGAAATATGAAACGCAATTATGTAGAAGAATATCAAAAGATTTATTCGAAATAATGATAACTTGATATAAGTTAAAGCTATATATAGAAAGAACATATTTTTATTATGATCATTATATTTTTAACGAAGGTTCTTATTAGTGAATAATAATGGGATAAGCGCTCCATAATAAGATAGAAGTTCTGCAAATAAATGTATTAGAAAATTTCGCAAAAATAGTAAAAAAACTTATTGACATTAGGGACAACCTCTAGTATAATAACTTTTGCACTACTCGTTAGAGCACAACTTAATAGGTTAAGTAATTCAGCGTGGAGAAGTACTCAAGTGGCTGAAGAGGTGCCCCTGCTAAGGGTATAGGTCGTTTACGCGGCGCGAGGGTTCAAATCCCTCCTTCTCCGCCATTTTAATTGCTTAAAAAAAATAAGTTGAGAAAAAAAAGTTGAAAAAAAAGTTGTTGACAAACATTGAGATACATGATAAGATATTCTTCGTTGTCTCAAAGAAACAATGACAACAACAACATAACAAG
>JDSF01000564.1_pt1 | contig 10360 bp, 8 predicted proteins | sample 199441 | NCBI WGS metagenome assembly JDSF01 (sample SAMN02592751, study PRJNA231836) | bioreactor metagenome | isolation source: continuous culture bioreactor denitrification-DNRA | place: Germany: Bremen
AAAAAAAATATAAAATACTATGCAACAGAGTATATTAATAGGATAATATATATAAATAATAATTTTGATGAAACAGAGAAAATTCTTAAGAGCAGATTAAAGAGAATAGAACAAGACGTTATGGAGAGATTGAAATGATTAAAAAAGCAAACACTAAATGGAAAATTATACTTCTCGTTATATCACTGCTATTAATTGTAATTGTAACTATCTATATACATAACAATAATAAAATATCTAAGGATGAACAGGGTATGCTTCTATATTACGAATGTTATTCTAGGTATATGGATAAATATAATGAGTTAACAGAAGGTATTAATCTAATCAATGCACCAGAAAAAGTACCTTTGCTTTACAATGATGCTAACAAAATATTGATAGAAGAAATGGGAAATATCTTAAAAGAATATGATGGAAAGCTTGTTGATTATAGGGATGATTATATTGCATACCATGAATTTTGCAAACTATATAAAAGCTTAAAAAAAACATTTTTATCAATTAGAAAAGTATGATGAATTAAGCGATATTGAAAAAATACAGATTAGGACTTCATTCTTATTAGGAGAATTATAATAATTGATAATGATGAAATCTTCTATTCTTTTAGAAATAATTTTGCATGTAAACTATGGACATGTATTGGTTAACGGGATAAAATAATAAAAAAAAGAGTAATTATTTATTTTCTTATAACTAACATGAAACAATGGAGGAATTTACATAGTGCTAGTGATTTAGTAAATATTATGTAGATTTGTAGAATTTGTCTAATCAGAAACCAATATTTTACTAAAGAAAAGGAGATTTTTATATGAAGAGATTATGTACAGTGGTATTAATAGCAACCATATTGATGGCAGGTTGTGCTAAGTTTGATGAGTATGATATAGGTATGGAGTTATTGACAATGGAGTTAAATTCACCTCAGCACTGGGTATTTTCAGCAGATCGAGGAGCTGAGAACTATTTTACTAGGGTTTCTATGACTAGTACTTATTTGCCTAGTTTAAACTTATGGGTTGGCAGGGTGAAAAAAAACTTTCCAGTTATTTATGATGATGAGGAAACAACTGTAAAAGTATTAGAAGGATTAAAAGATATTGAAAGTATGGTGAAAAGATCTAATGCAAGTGAGATAAGTTATACACCAGGTGTTACATTCTTGAAGTATCTTAGGAATTCTGATTTTTTGTCTTATCATTATGATCTTCCTAATATGGGATTTACCGCAGAACTTAGATTCAATTTATCAGATGATATCGACGAGATATTAGGAACAGAACTAGGTATGAAGATTGTTATCCAAAGGGATGATATGGAACAATTTATTAATTATGATAAATACTCAGGGATATACATGCGTTATGCAGTAGTAGTAACAAAACCAAAAGGGTATATTGAGAAGAAAAAAAAATGCCACTTATTTTAGACCATTAGCAGACCGATTAGCAGATCAAATTATTAGTCAAAAAATATCCTAACACAATTGCTAGAGAGTTAGTTAAAGATTCTATTAATCGTGAAGATTATGTTGTAGCTCTTGAAAAATATTTGTACGAACAATTTAATAGTTATGCTGAACAGTCATATGGAGAAGTATTTATGGTCGAGAGAGGACTTCTAAGATTTGATAATAATTGGGAAAATCCAGTCATCTACGCACAGATTGATAGGGAGACTTTTAGAAATGAAGGTACTGGTAGTACCAATACATTTAAGAATTATATGAGGGATAATGTTAGGGATGAAGCAAAGTTTACTTGTACATTAACAGATATTGATACCTCATGGGCAAAAGATACGATTACAGCATTAGCGAGTAAGGGAGCAATTAATGGATTTCTAGACCGTACTTATAAACCTAAGAAGAAGATTCGAGGATGTGAATTTGTAACAATGTTTACAAAAGTGTTTTATGGTGATTCAGAGTATCTTACTCACCCAAAAAGATTAAGAGAAACTGAAGATGCTATAAGGCTAAATCAAGAGAAGTGGTGGAGTCAGTATTTTCTTTTAGCTGATAGTCAGTATATTAAAGATAACCGTAGCTATGAACTTTTAATGAATATGGAAAAAGAATTGAAACGAGAAGAAGTTGCATATATGGTAGCTAATCAATTGAAATTAGATTTAGCGAAGGAACCAAAAATTATACCAAAAGATATTAATGAAGCTGATGCATTTTATAGACCCTATATTAATGCCTGCATGTCAGCAGGAGCACTTAATGGTATGGGTAATGATATGTTTAAACCCAAAAACTCTGTAACGAGGGAGCAGGCAGCCCAAGTAATATATAATGTCTTGAATTATAATCCCTAACAGTAGGATTAGATGCGAAAAAGACAAGTAATATATGTAGTTTTATGCTTAAGAATATAATATTATTGTTTTCGTATGAAACTTCTAGAATGTGCGGGTTTATTATACTAATTATTATAGGCGGTTTAACCCTTATATTTCCTCCTGTTAGGGAATTTCTCAAGTTGTTTATTAGGACAGATGATGGAGATGAAGAATAGCATTTAAAGTTATTTTAAACATGAATTTTGGTTTGTTACTTTCTTAAGCATATAATCAAAGAAACAAACACAACCTGAAGAAATTAATATAATAGATACCTTTCATTAGCTATCCGTTGTATATTATCAACTACAGACTTGAGGAAGTACTAATTTTAATACTAACTATGAACTAAAAGGATAAGATTATGGGGACATAAATATCCTTTTTTTTATTGCATTTAATTGCTCCTTGGAGTCGAATAGTGTCGAAAATTTCTTGTCAAGTGCAGTTTATCCAATAAAACGTGTCGTTCGTCAGGATTTGTTGAAATAGTAGTCCTAAACCTGTATGATACAGCGGTAAGGATATAATTAATATATCTTTTATGTTTTGACCTTCTATGGATTAATGGAGACCATGATCTAACCTATAATAATTGAATTATATAAAAAATCTGCTTTTAATAAAAAATTTTGCATGTAAACTATGGACAGGTATTGGTTAACAGGATAAAATAGTAAAAAAAAGAGTAATTATTTTTTTCTTTTAACTATTAGAAAATAATTGTGAGAAATCTATCACTAGCTTGTGTGATTCAGGATACATAAGGTGTAACTATATATGACACTTCATGTTATTAATGAAGGGCATTATGTAGAAATTTTAGATTTTCTCTAAACTGTAACCAAGATTTACTAAAGAAAAGGAGATATTTTATGAAGAGATTATGTGCAATAGTATTATTAGCAACCATATTGATGACAAGTTGTGCTAAGTTTGATGAGTATGATGTAGGTATGGAATTATTGACAATGGAGCTTAATTCGCCTCAGCATTGGGGATATGAATTTGAAAGAGTTGCGGAAGATTATTTTAGGAGGGTAAGCGTTAATTCAACATATATACCTAGTTTAAAACTATGGGAAAGTCAAGGAGTAGCTGAATACCCATTAATTTATAGGGATGCTCAAACAACTGAAAGAATATTAAATGAGTTAAAAGATGTAGAAGGTATGGTTAAGAGGTCTACAGTTAGTGAGATTAACTATACACCTGGTATTACGTTCTTAAAATATATGAAGAATTCAAATTTTGTTTCTAGTCACTATGATTTACCTGGAATGGGTTTAACAGCAGAACTAAGGTACGATTTGCCAGAGTATATTGATGAAATACTAGGTACGGATCTTGGGATGAAGATTATAATTCAGCGACATAGTTTAGAGCAGTTTATTAATTATGATAGATACTCAGGGATTTATATGCGCTATGCAGTGGCAGTTACTAAACCAAAAGGGTACATTGAGAAAAAAGAGTTAGATTATTTCAAACCATTAGCAGATAAGTTAACTAACCAAATTATTACAAACAAATACCCTAATACAGTTTCTAGAGAATTCATCAAAGAATCTATTAATCGAGATGATTATGTTACTGCACTCCAGAATTATCTACATGAGCAATTTAACAGTTATGCAGAACAGTCATATGGTGAAGGACTAATTGTTGAAAGAGGACTTCTAAGATTTGATAATAATTGGGAAAATCCTGTTATCTATGCACGTCTTGATAGAGAAACATTTAGAGATGAAGGAATTGATAGTACAGATACATTTAAGAATTATATGAAGGATGCTGTAGTGGATGAAGCTCAGTTTAATTGTACTTTGACAGATATTAATACCTCATGGGCAAAAGATACGATTACAGCTCTAGCAAGTAAGGGGGCAATAAATGGATTTCCAGACCATACGTACAAGCCTAAGAAAAAAATCCTTGGTTTAGAGTTTGTAACCATGTTTACCAAAGTGTTTTATAGTGACCATTGGACTCTTACTGACCCAAAAAGAGTGAGAGAAGTTGAAGATTCTGTGAGAGTTAATTATTATGAATGGTGGAAACCTTATTTTGGGTTAGCTAGCCAATATATTAAAGAGGATCGTAGTTATGAACTTTTACAGAACATGAAAGAAGAACTAAAGCGAGAAGAAGTTGCTTATATGGTAGCTAATCATTTAAAGCTAGATTTAGAGAAAGAACCAACAATTATACCAAAAGACATTAATCAAGCGGATGCATTTTATAGGCCTTATATTAATGCCTGTATATCAGAAGGAGCACTTAATGGTGTAGGTAATGGTATGTTCAAACCAAAAGACTCTGTAACGAGGGAGCAGGCGGCGCAAGTGATATATAATGTCTTGAATTATAACCCGTAATAGGAGGATTAGATGGGAAAAAGGCAAATAATATGTATAATTTTAGTAGTTATTATTATGGTATCATGCCCAATGGAAGTAGTTGCATTTGTATCTGGCCATTCTGGGTCAGTTAGTCCTGGTGATGTGGTTAATGCAAGAGGTGGTATCAACTGGACAGCTTATAAAGTTTGTCTAGTTGATATGGAGGAGAAACATGCATTATCTAATGAAAATAAAATAACTTATAAAGATACAACTGAAGAAATCGAAGATAAATTAAGGGAGAATTTTAGCAAGAAATTTCCAGCTATAAAGAATTATACTTATTTTATCAGACCTAAAATATGGATGCCAGATGCATATTTGGTATATTACGATTTTTTCGGCTGAGGATTTTAAAGCCATTCCAGAAAAAGTAAAGAAGGAAAAATTACATCAAATTGTAGGACAAGAAAGATCTAATAATGTTTTCTATCAAGATTTAAAAAACGTTGTACCTAGTATTGAAGTTCTAATGAGTAAACGAATTACCAATCAATTATGGTGGGTGGATATACTTAATAATCATACTAATGCAAGAGTTGAATCATTACAAGTTTGGAATTATATATTTAAATCAGAAGATGGTATTGAAAAGAGAATTGAAGAGTACATAGGTGAAACAGAGACAGACCCATTATTAATGAAGTTAAAATATTTAGATTTGCTTATGACTCTAGCAGCTATTGATGAAAATATGAAGGGAACGTTAATGTCATATGTTAATAGATATTTATACGATGATTCGTTATCAAATAAGCCTGTACTAATAAGTATTGAATCTGCTATAAGAGTCTCTTCAAGCGAAATGTTTGATAAGACATATGCCTATATGAGTTCTACAGATTATTTAATGTTCATGTACGGTGCAGTAAAAGAGCATTCTGTATATAATCTACCCAAATATCCTGATCAAGTAACGAGGCATAGTACTAAAAGTATCGTAGAGAACTCATATAAATCTTCATATGATGTAAAAGACAACCTAACCCGCCTAACAGAAATCTACCAAAAAAGCACCAAAAAAAATGCTTTCTCCCACGGGCTATCAGGTATCATAGGTGGTTATTTCTCAACAAAAAATGGTGTTCCTAACTGGCGTTACTGGAGTGGAAGAACAGGTGTTATGCATGGTCTTACCTATTACGGTGATCAAATAGGATTTATTCTAGTAGGGGGTAAAAACAATAAACCACAAGTGGACCCTACATTAACCATCAGTATGAACGCAACCATAAGTCCTGACGCAAATAAACGATATGAAGTCCCTGTAGAAATGGAAGCAATAGGGGTTGATGCCTATATTGATTTATCATTGGGACAGACGAATGATGCTCTTGATAAATGGAAGACTTTATTAAACGATACAGACATAATCTTTGATTGTACATTGAATCTTACACCATCAGATGGAAAATCAAAACTCGATCCATTAGCCCCGGATATCAATATTAAGAAAACCAATATGAACAAGTCCCAACTTAAGGATATCCTTAGTGGCACTTCTTCTTTCAGATATCAAGATAAACTCACAGACTTACCTATACAAGAAGAAGAGACCATTACCAGAGACTATACAGCCCAACTTATCATCGATTATACTGATGCGGGTGAAAGTAAACAGGTTGTCTCCAATACCGTAACAGAATCCGTAGAAGCACATAGAGGAAAAATTCCAGAACCCAAGACAGGTAACTATTCATCTACCACCAAGGTGTATTCAGAGATTAAACAGGGTGGACCAGGGGTAGAACAATTTGAAGCCATGGCAGGCGTGCCTACCACGAGGAATTTATATTTTAGTTCAGGTGGAGCAGAGTATATCGTTGACATAGCTGTAGAATTACATAAAGGTCAACAATCAACAAGAAATTATAAATCATTCTTTACCAGTGTACCATCAGAGAACAATATGCCCGTTATCAACAACTCATGGACTAAGGATAAACCTGACCCTAAGCCAACACCTAGACAGAAAACGGACCATATGGGTACAACGACAATAGAGCCTATTCACCAGGAAACAAGACCCTATCTAAAGTATCCGCCTATATCTTCTAAGAATGGTGGGTGGTCTAAATCCAGTGTTAGTGCACCAACACCCAGAAAAAAGTACAGCATGGGATGGCACAACACGCAGTGAAACAACAGGAACAGGAAGCAAAAAAGTAGTTGATAAACCTGCTGTATCAGAAAAAACAGATAAAGATGGCAATGTGACAAGACCTGGTCAACCAGAAGTGAGCCACACGGAGTATAGACAGGAGTGGTATGGTTTCTCAGGTAAAAAAAATGGAACCGAGTACAGATGGGTTCAAGATGGTCACAATAAAACAGTAGGTGGCTATGAAGAAACTTGGTCTCAAACCATCACTTATGATTATATGGAAATAACCGATGTTGCAGTCTATGAGATCAAAGAAACACTTGTAGATGGTATGAAAACCATAACAGGAACGGATAAAATTATAGGAACAGTGGTACAAGGCGCACCATCGGTCTTCTACAATATAGATGAAAGCAATACAGCTGCTGGTGGTCGATTAGTATACTCCCTAGAAACCAGCCAAAATGATTCTGTTGTATGGGATGAAGGTCCTTCTGATAATGCGGAGGAGAATAAGACAGATAGTGGACGAGTGATTGAGGAAGACATCTGGAAGATGAGAAAAGAAACCATGAATAACGTAACAGTTGTATCGGACTTTCTTATCTTACAAACGACTAAAGGTGATAGGTCTGTCATGTATTTTGACCAGCAATCCTTGGATTACAAGACAGAAGAAGATATTGAATTACCAGAAAGTTCGTTGGATGATCAGTGGATTAATAATCCTAATGCAGCATTTGGTTGGCAGCCTGATGAGCTAGAGATAACAGGCTATACAGGTAAGTATCAAGATGTAGCATCTGCTCACTCTAGCCAGTCATCAAATAGTATAGCAACGGCACATGATGCATCCAATACATCTGTTACCAGACCAACCAGACCATCAAAACCTCTAAGAGTGTTGAAAAATGAGATTGATATTATCGATACACTAGCTAATAGGGAATATATAACAGGGAAATCAAAAGTATTTTATGAACGTGTAGAACCCAAAAAAGGAAATCCAACAGCTTATGCCCCTAAGTATTCCAGTGATTTTGGTAGGACAGGATTAGAACTGCCTTCTACTTATTCACCTAGACATAGCAAGATTAATGATATTGTGGTTCATAATCCTGTATCTGTACAAGATGCTATGATCGTATCCTTGCCTGCGTCTAGAGATCAGAGGACACCTAGCTCTTTACCCAAAGACATGGATCTCAACACAAGTGTCATAGAGTATGAAAAGGTATTGGTTGAGGTTACCAAGCCACCTGTGTATAATACCATACAGGTGCCGAACCCCAAATATAAGGAAAAAGAAGTGCCTAACCCAGATTATCAACCACCTGTAGATGTTGAAGGGCAAAACATTGCTTTTAGCTATACAGGTAACTATCAAGTGTTTACAGTACCAACTACAGGAGAATATATTGTTACAGCAAGAGGGGCATCAGGAGGAGGTACGCCTTCTCAACCTAATTATGGAGGTTATGGAAGTACAGTTACATCTACCTTTCAGTGGACAAAAGGCCAACAACTCTATGTCTATGTAGGTGAAAAAGGAGGTAATTCACCTAGTAACAGTATTGATCAGTTCAATAGAAGCAATTACAATGGTGGCTTTAATGGTGGAGGCTATGGCTCTGGTTCAAGAGGACCTGGTGGAGGTGGACGATCCGATATTCGTACCAATACATCGGCAACAAGCGAAATTATTGTTGCTGGAGGTGGCGGAGGGTCCGTTAGCGCTCAACAAGGTTCAGAAATAAGATCCAACGGATCGAGAGTATATGGTAGCAATGGTCCAACAGGTTGGTCTGGAAAATATGAGTATGATACTGGAGGAGGCGGCGGTGGTTATTACGGTGGTCAAACAGTAAGCGGTGATGATCCATCCCTCGGTTATGCAGGTACGAATTATTCAACAGGTAGTAATACAACGACTACACCTGGGTCTAATAGTGGGCATGGAAGTATTAGCATCAGACAACCTGCTATTCATATGCCAGCAGTAGGAGAACCTACCATGAGAGTACCAGCCAATAACGAACCTAAGTTCATTGACAAGCAGGTACTCGTAAGTGGAGGAGAAACAACTTACGAATATAAGCTAGTACCAAAAGAGGTTAAACCAAAACCAGTTGAAGTGGGAGGTGTAACTTATTCGCCAGGAAACTTCATCAATATAGATTATGGCTTTACAATCTATTTTCCCAATAGAGGAAATTTCTATGGAAATGGTAGAAGTGGTTTAGATGCTACCTCGTTTATTCGAGGAAAAGGATATACTGATAATATGGACACGACAGAATGGACAAAAAAAGCAAGCAGGTAGAATTCTCATTTGCAGTTATATACGAAGGAGATATGTATTTACCTGGTGAAGAAATAGAACTAGATCCAATGAAGAGAAATTTTTCGTTCTATTTGCCATTATCTGTATCTGAAGCCATGTCTGCTGAAGTGGTATTCAAAGCAGAAGCTAATAATTGTAGTTATTATGATGCAAATAGCTTCACCAATAGGGTTAGAACAGGGAGTAAAGAAGCTAGACATTCGGCGGAGCAAACTACTTATATCGATGTAGTTGGGAGAATCGGAAACCTTGTTATGGAGGATACAGAAGACTTCAGATTCTCTAATCTCTTTAAGGAACCCACTACGGGGTGGTATGTACAGAACGTAGTACCAAGAGTTGACCCTAAAAGGCAATTGAATATCATGTCAGATCCAATTGATATACGTGGTGAAAGAGTCCATACATATGATCATTACCTCAATACATATGGCTCCATAACGTCCTTTAATAGGGAACCCATAAGATTTCCGCTATCACCATCGAAGAATAATATAACAGCACTTAGAAATCAACCACAGCGCCCAGGTTATTTATCCTACTTAGATATATCTACTCTAGGTAATTATGAGAAAGTACAAGTTATACCTTACTATTATCATTTATCCTTAGTAGATGGGACCATAACACCATTAGACGTCTATATGAATACTGAATCAGGATATAGACCAATTAATATCTATGATTTAGTCGAGACAGATTGGGACATTAACTCCGTGTATCACTATAAATATTGGGTAGATTGGGGTATGGAAAAGGAAAGACGTTGTGTGAGTTTAGCTGAAGAGAACGTGACGCAAAGTGTAATTGAGTACACCAAACAAACAGACGGTGATGGGGTGGAATACATAAAAGAATCACCCTATGGTAATACATTTGCTGGAATAGCTCAACTCGTACAACTGTCGGAGAAAAATAGAACCTATATAGGCTCTTCTATAACAGGTGGAACGAATAATAATCCAGGAAATCGTAATCTAGAAGAGATGTATGCAAAAAATGCTCAGAGGTGGCATTTCAAGGCTGGATTACCTTCATCGGCTATTGCGGTACATCATGGAAAGCCCATATCCAAAGCCAATCTAGATAACGTTTCAAATAATCAATCTGTGATGGTTATGGCTCTAGATATAAAATCGGCTGGAACACTATATAACC
>JDSF01000565.1_pt1 | contig 10337 bp, 10 predicted proteins | sample 199441 | NCBI WGS metagenome assembly JDSF01 (sample SAMN02592751, study PRJNA231836) | bioreactor metagenome | isolation source: continuous culture bioreactor denitrification-DNRA | place: Germany: Bremen
GATTTGATCTATTTCAAATTCCTGAATCAATTATAAAAGATGTAAATGGACATATTGGAAATCTTTCTGTAATTGTAGATGATGAAGGTAAAGATGTAGAGTTAAAAGTAGATCAAATAATTTGGTTTGATGAAAAAGAGTTAGGTATGAAACAAAGTGGTTGTTTTGACCCTTTAAAAACTTCTATTGATGAAGTACTTGCACAAATTAGATTAAATATATCAAATTATGAGTATAAAAAGTTTACTACATATGATAAAACAATTTGTCAATACCATGAAAGAAGAGAAGAAATTTGCGGTAAATGTGCGGAAGTTTGTCCAACAGTTGCAATTGTAAAACAAGATGAACAGAAGCATTTAGAGTTTTCTCAAATAGATTGTCATGGTTGCGGTGGATGTGTTTCTGTTTGTCCAAGTGGAGCTATAGATTATGCACCATCAAATAGAGAATCACTATTTGAAATGAGTAAATTTTATAAAGACCAAATCCCTTTAGTAATTCCAGAAAAAATGAATATTTCATCTATGAATATAGAATTAAAAGAAGATGTTCTTCCTTTATCAATAGAAGGTGAAAAATTTTTACATGAAGGAACTTTATTAACACTACTTCAAGAATCAGGTTCTCAAGTTATTTTCTATACAGACTTTTTATCAAAAGGTACAAGAGATACAATTTCTATACTTAATCAAATCTATCAAGCAAAATTTCAAAAAGATGCAATTTTATTAGCAATGACTGAAGAAGAATTAGTTGAAGCTTTAGATAAAGCCTGTTTTATCGAAGGTTCTAAATACTCTACAAATCATGGTGATGCAAGAAAAAGAGAAGTATTTGCAATAAGACTTTCATATTTAGTAGGAAATGACAACTTAGGAACAGTTACTACTGGTGAACATGTACATTATGCAAAGGTAAATGTAAATGAAACAAACTGTACTTTATGTTTATCATGTGTAGGAGCTTGTAATGTTGGAGCACTAACAGCTCATACTGATGATAATACTTTAAGACTGAATCCATCTTTATGTACATCATGTGGATATTGTGAACCTTCATGTCCTGAAAAAGATTGTTTAACAATTGAACGAGATGTTATTCATTTAACTCCAGCATGGTTCCAAGACGAAGTTTTAGCACAAGATGAACTATTTGCTTGTGTAGAGTGTGGAAAAGAGTTTGCAACTAAAAAATCTGTTGAGAAAATTGCAGGACTTATGGCACCACTATTTAAAGCAGATCCAATAAAAGAGAGAACACTTTATTGTTGTGAAGATTGTAAACCAAAAATTATGATGCAATCTTATATGGCAGATAAATCAAATTATAACAACCCCACAGTAGGAGCATAAAATGCAAGAACAATCATTAATGAAAGCAAGATCAATTTACTATAACCTTTTCTCTAAGTTTTTTGTTTACTCAAAAGATATAACACCATATTTAGAGTTAATAAATACATTAAAACTATTAGAAGAAAACCCTTTAGATAATACTACAAAAGAGGCTATTTCAAGAATTTTAAGCAAGCTTGATTCTTCTTCAAATATTACACTAGTTCAAGAGTATGACGATATCTTCCATAATCCTCAAACTAAAAATATTAGAACAACAGCATCTTTTTATGATGAAGGTGTTGAATCAGGTAAAAAAAGAGTTGAAATGCTTCAATTTTTAGCAAAAACAAAAATTAGAAGAAATGAATCTGAATATATGGAATATGAAGACTCAATAGGGTTTATCTTAACTTTAATGGCTGAACTTAATGAACTAATTGTAAATGGTGAAGAGCAATATAAGAATACGCAACACTGTATTTTCTCTGAAGTATTAAATGAGTTTATAGAAGATTTTGCAAAAGAGCTTTACGAACATGAATCAGCAGATATCTTCAAAGATGTAATTATTATTTTAAAAGCTTTTGTAGAGTTTGAAAGATTATATCTTGAAGTTTCAAAACCAGAACCAAAACAAGAAATTCAAAGAGAAGTTCCCTCTTGTGATGTTATATCTGATGAAGAAGCAGCTAGACGTGCTAGAAATAAAGCAATGAAAGCAAAAGGACCTAAAATTGAAGATGCAGATCCTGAGAGTATTGCTTACGACGTAGAATCAGAAGTCTAAAGGTTATTGTAGAGACTTTACAGAGTAGATAATACAAGTCTACTCTATAAAGTCTCCATGTGACTCATTGGGACTTAATTTCTATAAGGAGGACAGTCATGCAAAAAAGCAGAAGAGATTTTGCCAAGAAAACAGCAATTGTTGCAGCGGGAGCTGCTGTAGCTGGGTCAGCTACTGCTGTAATGGCTGGAACAAGTGTTGATAATGTTGATTCATTATCAAATGGTGTAGTTGTTGGTAGCTCTAATAAAAAGAGATTACTTACAAGAAAAATGAAACGTGGGCAGAATATTACAAAAACGCGTTATAAGAAGGAGCAAGAGTATGTCAGCAAATACATATGAAACTCTAAATGCAAAAGTTGGACGACGGTCATTTATGAAAATGGCTGCAGTAGCAACTGCATTTGGTGTTACATCATCTTTTGCTAGCACTAAAGTAACTAGGGAAGCGACAGAAGAAGAGGTTAAAAATCCTTTTCCAGGTTCTAAACTAGTTAAATCAATCTGTACAGCATGTTCAGTTGGTTGTGGTGTAATAGCAGAAGTTCAAAATGGTGTTTGGGTAAGACAAGAAGTTGCGACAGATCATCCAGTATCTCTTGGTGGTCACTGTTGTAAAGGTGCAGATATGATCGATATGGTTAGATCTGAAGTTAGACTTAAACATCCAATGGTTAAGAAAGCTGGTAAGTGGCATAGAATTTCTTGGGATGAAGCAATCGAAGGTATTGGTTCAAAATTAGAAAATTTAAGACAAACTGCAGGACCAGATTCAACAATGTTTTTAGGCTCAGCAAAATTTGGTACAGAACAATCGTACTACTTTAGAAAATTTGCTGCGATGTTTGGAACGAATAATATAGATCATCAAGCTAGAATTTGACATAGCTCAACAGTTGCCGGGGTGGCAAATACATGGGGTTATGGTGCTATGACAAATTCTCTGGGAGATATCCAGAATTCAAAAGCAATCATTATATTCGGAGCAAATCCTGCGGTTAATCACCCAGTTGGATTCGCACATTTCTTAAAAGCAAAAGAGAGAAACAACGCAAAAATTATCGTAGTAGATCCTAGATTTACTAAAACTGCTGCAAAAGCAGATTTATATGCGCAAGTTAGACCAGGTACAGATATTCCATTTATGTATGGAATGTTAAATATTATTTTCAAAAACAACTGGCATGACAAAAGCTTTATCAAAGATAGAGTTTATGGAATGGAAGATGTTATGAAAGAGGCTAAAAATTGGCCGATTGAAAGAGTAGCAGATGTTACAGGTGTTCCTGCTGATTTAATCATTCAGATTACAAAAGCATATGCACAATCAACTCCAGGTACTTTAATTTGGGCAATGGGACTTACTCAACATACAAATGGTTCATCTAATACTAGAATGGCACCAATCTTACAACTAGCTCTTGGAAACATGGGTATTGAAGGTGGAGGATGTAATATTCTTAGAGGTCATGATAATGTACAAGGTGCTACTGATATGTGCTGTTTATCACATACATTACCAGGATATTATGGTTTAAGTGATGGTTCGTGGAAATATTTCGCAAAATCTTGGGGAGTAGATTACGAATGGCTTAAAGGTAGATTCAAAGGTAAAGATTGGATGAACAAAAAAGGATTTACGCTAGCACGTTGGTGGGCTGGAGTTCTTGGTGGAAATAAAGGTGAAGATAAAATCCATAACAATGGAACTAACCTTAAAGCATTATTCGTAATGGGTAATGGTATTACTTCTACTGCACAAACAAAAAAAGTAAAAGAAGCTTTAGATAATCTTGAATTAGCAGTTTTCTGTGACCCATTTGTAAATGAGGGTGCAATTATTACTGATAAACAAGATGATGTTTATATTTTGCCTGCGGCTACTCAATTTGAAACTTCAGGAAGTGTTACTGCAACTAACAGATCTGCTCAATGGAGAGATGAAATTATTAAACCAATGTATGAATCTAAAACAGACCAAGACATTATGTTTGCGTTTGCTAAAAAATTAGGTTTTTATGATGAGTTTACTGCTGGTATGAAAATAGCAGATAATAAAAAAGATTTCAAATGGCCTGAAGATGCTACTAATGAAATTGCAAGAATTATTAAGACTATTGGATTAACAGGTTGGACTGCGCAAAGACTTAAAAAACATCAAGAAAACTGGCATATGTTTGACCAAGTAAGTGGTCGAGGATATGGTGAAATGACTGGTGAATATTATGGTTTACCATGGCCTTGTTGGACTGAAAAACATGCTGGTTCACCAATTCTATATAACATCAACAGAACTGTAAAAGATGGTGGTATGGGATTTAGAAATAGATTTGGTCTAGAGCATGATGGTCAAGATTTACTTGCTGGACGTGGTTCAGCTCCTAAAGGTTCTGCAAATAAAGATGGTTATCCAGAAATTACAAAAGATAATATTGAAGAAGTTCTTGGAATCAAGTTAACTGCCGACGAGAAAAAAAGAATTGGTAAAAACTGGAAAGTTGATACATCAAATATTATTGCTGAAAAATGTATGGAACAAGGTATGGCTCCTTATGGAAATGCTAAGGCGAGAGCTAAAGTTTGGACATTCCCAGATGCTATTCCATTACATAGAGAACCGCTTCACTCACCAAGACAGGATTTAACTAAAAAGTATCCAAGTTTTGCTGATAAGCCAAATCATTATAGAGTTGATACAAGATATGTATCAGAGCAAGAAAAACAAGATTGGTCAAAAGACTTCCCTATTAACTTAGTTACAGGAAGACTTGTAAATATGAATGGTGCTGGTATGGAAAATAGAGCATCTAAATATCTTACAGCATTAACACCTGAAATGTACTGTGATATTAATCCAGATTTAGCAGGTAGGTATGGTATTAGAGATGGTTCAATGATGTGGATTCATTCACCTCAAGGAACTAAGATTAAAGTTAAAGCTAAATATTCTCATTCTGTTTCACCGGATAGAATATTTATTCCAATTCACTTTGCTGGTGTAATGGAAGGTGAAGACTTATCTCATAAATACCCAGATGGTACAGCTCCTTATGCAGTAGGTGAGAGTGCAAATACAGTTACAAACTACGGTTATGACATTATTACTCAAATCCCTGAGACTAAGGGTGGATTATGTCAAATCGAGAGAGCATAGGAGATAGGTTATGAGTAATAATAATTTAAATTTCTCAAGAATGAAATTCTACTGTGACGAAAATAGATGTATTCATTGTGATGGTTGTACTGTTGCTTGTGCGGAAGCGCATGAATTACCTGTTGGCGTAAACAGAAGAAAAGTAGTAACAATAAACGAAGGTAAACAAGGGATGGAGTTCTCTTTATCAGTAGCTTGCATGCACTGTACAGATGCTCCTTGTGAACAAGTTTGTCCTGTTGATTGTTTCTACATCAGAGAAGATGGAATCGTATTACACGATAAGAATAAATGTATAGGTTGTGCATATTGTTTATATGCTTGTCCATTTGGTGCACCACAATTCCCTAAAGATGGGGCATTTGGTACTAAAGGTGTTATGGATAAATGTACAATGTGTGCTGGTGGACCAGAAGAGACAAACTCTGCACAAGAAAGAGAACTATATGGTCAAAATAGAATTTCAGAAGGTAAAGTACCTGTATGTGCAGCTATGTGTTCAACAAAAGCATTACTTGTAGGTGACGCTGAAGAAGTTTCAAATATCTATAGACAAAGGGTAATGTCAGCTGGACATGGGGTACAATCTGCACCTTATGGATGGGACAAAGCGTATGGAAAATAAAGCACAAAAAAAAGGTTTTTTTAACGAATATATGCCATATATAATTGTAGGAGCGCTATTTGCGCTACTTACGTATTGGTACTTTTGGTTAGCAACAATTGCTGATCTTGCGTATGTTTGGCAATATGTTTTAAAAATGTTTACATTGGATTTTAGTGGGCAAATAATTCCTTACTCTGAGTTAACTAGACTTGAGCAAGGTTATGCGTCTATTTTTGGACCACAATATGAAGCAATTGCTCCTGAAGTAATTAGAGCATTTGAAGAGAGACAGCATCTGTTACCTTATGTATTTCTTGCAGAGTTTTGTATCTTTGCAGTGATGCTTGTACTTCAAGGTGGAAGAAAAGGTCCTAAATGCAGAAAAACTTGTGAAATGGTTGAAGTTCATTCACTATTTCAAAGAATTGCTGTATTAGGAAATATTTTAGTGATGATGTATCTTTTCCTTACTGGTTTTTCAATTACATTCGGAAATATAACTGGTGGTGGTGCTTTAGGCTTTTTTATGAGAGATACTCATGAAATCGTTGGACTATTTTGGATTCCATTATGGTTATTAATAACTATAATTGCATTTAAAGACCATAAACACTTTAAAAGACTTAGCTCAAAATGGGGTAAGTTTTTTTTAAAAGGTTTATATACACATGGACAAAGAATTAACTATTTAGCTTTTGTGGCATTTGGTTTTATTTTATGTTTTAGTGGTTTTTGGCTTTGGTTCTTAAGTATGGACATTTTACCACATGCTGAGATTATTCAATATAGAAGATTGATTCTATTTGGTCACTTCATGGGAAGTGCTGTTATTACATTCTTTGTAGGTGAGACAATCTACTCTTATGTAGTAGCAATTAGAGGTTATTTACCAGGGTTAATTACTGGGAAATATCCAAAAGAGTACTTAGAAGAGTTTCATCCAGAAGTTCTTGACGGAGTATAATAGATTTTATCCCCAATCATGGGGATAATTTCTATTTTTTATATTTAAATATGCAAACTTTGCATAGTTAAAAGTTTATAAATATGCTGGATTTGCATATTAAGAAGGTAGAAGATGGATAATTCAAAATATCTAAAACAAATTATTATAGACAAGTACTCTGCTGGAGAACTTATAGAAAAAGAAGATGTAGTTATTGATGAGTCACGAATAAATATCTATTTAAATGGAGAAAAAACTATATCTATGATGTGTATTCCTAAAAATCAAGAAGCCCATGCTGTTGGCTTCTTGATGAGTGAGAATGTAATATCAGATGTTAAAGATATCAAAAATATTGATATAAAAGAAGATGGTTTAGAAGTACGCATAACAGCTGATGTTGATGAAAATATGCTTCAAAACTTATACAAAGAAAAACTCTTACATCTGGTTGTGGTGGGGGAGTAACTGGAAATATCGCAGGCAGTGTAGAAGTCCCTTTTAATCAAGTTTCAATGAAAGTTAAACCTGAAACAATTTTAAGTGAAATAAAACAGTTTTATGAAGATAGTGAACTATATTTGCTGACAGGCTGTGTTCATAAAGCGATGCTTTACTTAGAGGATGGGACAACTGTAACTGCTGAGGATATTGGTAGACACAATGCAATTGATAAAGTTGTGGGACTTTGTAAGCTAGATGGTTTAGATACTACTAAATCAGTTCTTTTTGTAAGTGGAAGATTAAGTTCTGAAATGGTTGTAAAAGCTGTTATGCATAAAATACCAATTGTTGTATCAAGAACTGCTCCTACTCATCTTGGAGTGAAAACGGCACATACTCATGGTATTACACTTATTGGTTTTGCAAGAGGAAGAAAGATGAATATCTATACTCATTCAGGAAGAGTTATAGCTTAAATATATAAAGAAAGGAACATTGTGAAATCAAAAATTAAAATATGGATTGAAGATAGCCAACAAAATCTAGTTTTTGGTGGTGGAAAAACTCAAATATTAGAACTTATTGATGAAACAGGTTCTATTTCTGAAGCATCAAAAAAAGCAGGGATGAACTATAAAAAAGCTTGGAGTCATATCAAGATATTACAAGAGTACATAGATGATGAACTTGTAATTGTAAATAAAGGTAGAAACTCAGGTGGAACAACTCTAACTCCAAAAGCAAAAGAATTAGTAGAGAACTTTAAAACGTTTAGACGTGAGGTTAGAGAGTTTTCAGAAAATAGATTTAATGAATTATTCTTAGCAAATAAAGAGATAATTCATTGTACGAAAGAGAGTAAAGATGTATAAATTAAACTTTTTACAAAATCCAGTTGTTCAAAATATAACTCTATCAAAAGATATTGCTTTGGAACCTTTAAAAAGCAATGAGAAAGTTGAAGATTTTATAAAAAGTTTAAAAGCGAAGTTCTCTTTTTCATCTTTAAATACTTTTTCTTTTACAAAAGATGGTTTTTTATCAATGATGTTAAATCTTGATGGAAAGTTACAAGTTAGTTTAGGTGAAAGCCAAGCAATAGTTGATGCAGCACTTGAATATAAAAACTTGGGCTTTGATATAGAGTTTATATCGTTACAAAAAAATGGTCATGTAAATTATGAAGATATAAAAGAGTGTGATTATATTTTTATCTCTTCATATGTGATGGATACTTATGTGAAAACTGATTTAGAAAAGGTAAAAAAAACTATCAAATGCAAAAGTAATCTCAAATATTAGTTCAACTTTAGAATCAAAAAATTGTGATATAGCACTGTTAGAAGCTTTTAAATTAACTGGTTTTTCTTTCTCTTCTTTAGTTTTTCATAATAATGAGTTTGAAGAACAATATATTGGCTCAATAGATACTGTAGCAATATATGAGATTAGTAAAGCTATTGAAAACTTTAAATTTAGAAGTGATTATAAAGTTGAGTTTAAAGAGTCTCTTGAAAATGAGTTAAGAGATGATATTTACTTTTTTGTAAATTCAGATGAGACTCTACCTTATACCTTTCATTTTGGTTTAAAAAATATAAAAGCAAGAGAGATAATAAGAACACTATCTTTAAGTGATATCTTAGTAACAAATGGAGAAGGGTGTTCATTAGGATTATCAAAACCTTCAAGAATATTGCAAGAGATGGGATATAAAGAGATAGAGTCTAGGTGGGCTTTAAGTCTAAGTTTCTCACAAGAATTAAGCAGTGAAGATATCAATTATATCTCAAAAACAATATCAAAAAAATATAGACAAATAAAGGCTTTAAATGGTTAAGACATTTTTAGATTTTGACAAAGCAGTTCAAAAGTCATTAGCAGTTGCACAAGTTACTTCTTTAATAGAGATTGTAAATATAGAGAAGAGTTTAGGAAGAGTTATTTCAGAAGATATTTTATGTGTAAAAAATCTTCCTTCTTTTAATAACTCTGCTATGGATGGTTTTGCAATTAAAGCAAGTGATTCAGGAAAAACTTTAAAAGTAAAAAAGACAATCTTTGCAGGTGAGTCACATGAACCAAATTTAGAGCAAGATGAGTGTTATAAAATCATGACAGGAGCAAAGGTTCCTAGTGATGTAGATACTATTGTTCCTATTGAGGATATTGTTTTATATGAAAATGATGAAATAACTTTAAAAGATGATATTAAAAAAGGTGCTTGTTTAAGAGTTAAAGGTGAAGAACAAGCTGTTGGAAATATACTCTTTAAAAAAGGTTCAACAATTAACTCTTCAACTGTAGCAGTTCTAGCTTCTCAAGGACTTACTATGGTTAAGGTATACAAGAAGTTATCAATAGCTGTTGTATCAACTGGAAATGAACTTAAAGAGCCTTGGGAAGAAGCTAGCGAAGATGAGATTTATAACTGTAATTCATATGCATTAATTACACTTCTTATTGAAAAAGGTTTTGATGCAACTTATATGGGAGTAGTTCCAGATAGTTTAGAAAAATCGGTTGAATTTGTAAGTAGTTTAAAAAACTATGATGTGATTATCACAACTGGTGGTATCTCTATGGGTGATGCCGATTTTGTAGGTCAAGCATTTATTGAAAATGGACTAGAAATTGCTTTTCATGGAGTAAATGTAAAACCTGGGCGTCCTATTATGATGGGAACTATGAGTAAGTGCAAGGGACAAACTTTTGTAATGTGTTTACCAGGTAATCCTTTGACTGCTATGGTAAATATGCATCTTTTTGCAATTCCTGTATTAAATAAAATTCAAGGTAGCAGTAAAATCTATCATGATATTACAATTGCGCAAAATTTAGAAGAGTTTAAAACAAAAACAGGACGAGTAAATGTTGTACTTGGATCTTGTAATAAAGCAGAATTTAAAGTAACAAGAAAAAATAAATATGGTTCAGGAATGATTACGGTACTTGATGAGAGTAACAGTATAGTTGTCACAAACGAAGAGAAAGCTTTAATAGAAGTAGGGAAAAGCGTTAAGGTGATTAAATTTAATTGTTTCGTATTTAGAAGAA
>JDSF01000566.1_pt1 | contig 10334 bp, 13 predicted proteins | sample 199441 | NCBI WGS metagenome assembly JDSF01 (sample SAMN02592751, study PRJNA231836) | bioreactor metagenome | isolation source: continuous culture bioreactor denitrification-DNRA | place: Germany: Bremen
TTCTCGTTTTTCTAGGAGACAGTTTAGTTTTTCTCCACTGCTAACATTCTCCTCGGATCATTCTCATTCTTTGCCAATATCATGGGAAACTTTACTTGAATGGTACCAATAGTTTCTCTACTTGGCCCGAAAAGAACGATGGTGGCACAATATGGATCGTAGCCTGCCATACCGGTGGAGAAGCCAAGTTGGCAAATAGTAATCTCAGCAGTATAAGTGACATCCTCAACATGATATGTCTCGGTGATCTGATAACCTGTTTGTTTGTACACGGGTGTGTATTGCATGTTCCGCTCCTTATGCAATGATTTGATCTTCTTTAGGTAGAAAATTCATCAAGTCATATACTGCCTCCTGTTTTTTCAGGAGGCCTTATGCAAGGAACATGGTTCTGTAATTGCGACATTGTAGGGCTCCTTTTAGCAAGTTGTTTTTAGACGCTGCAAGTTGGGGGGGGATAAATCACGTCTCTGTGTTTATTCTAGGTGAAAGCGAGAGCAAAGACAACAAGAAATATTTGTCGTTCAAATATCATTCTTGAATACAAGTGAACGCTTTGTTTCTGTGAGATTGGTTCTGTTACCAATAGAACAGTAGGAATGTAAAAGATTGTACTATGAGAAATATAATACTACTGAAAGATATATGCGAATTAAGTTGACCGGTTTATAAAACCGGTTTAGTATAGAGATGTACCAAAGAAAATGAGGGGAGAAATCTTTCTCACAAATGATCACGGTAACACCAAAGGAGAATGAATCAATGAAAAAACATCTGTTTATTGCCTTACTAATTGCCATGGTGGCAATGGGGTCGGTTGCATTTGCAGCTGGTGCCCAGGAAGCCGCTCCCGCCAAGGAAGTGTATTTCTTGAACTTCAAGCCAGAAATTGCTGACGTGTACGAATCCAAGATTGCACCTGCTTTTGAGGAGGAGACGGGAATAAAGCTGAAGGTCGTTACCGCTGCAAGCGGTACCTACGCACAGACGCTCAAGAGTGAAATTGCAAAAAAGCAATCCTCCAGTAATCTTCCAGACCAATGGACCTGTTGGATTGAAAGAGAGCAAGAGCTATACCGCTGACCTGAGAAATACTGATTTCTACAGCATCCTCAGCGACAAGTCAATGGCTCTGACTGATGGTGAGAAGGTTCTGGCTATCCCGTACGCTGTTGAAGGCTATGGCATTATCTACAACGATGCAATCATGAGAAAATATTTTGCTCTTTCTGGCAAGGCTGTATCCATCTCCAGTGCAGATGAGATCAACAACTTTGCAACCCTCAAGGCAGTAGTTGAGGATATGACCAAGCACAAGGATGCCTTGGGTATCAAGGGTGTTTTTTGCTTCCACCAGTCTGTCTGCAGGTAATCAGTGGAGATGGCAGACCCACTTGGTAAACGTTCCTCTCCATTTTGAGATGGTAGCAAGGGATATTCCTGCTGGATCAAGCGTCCCTGAACTTGAATTCACCTACAGTGAAAACATGAAGAACATCTGGGATCTCTATTTGAACAACAGCACCACTGCTCCTGGCTTGCTTGGAAGCAAGAGTGTTGATGATTCAATGGCAGAGTTTGCACTTGGCCAGGCTGCCATGGTACAGAACGGCAACTGGGGTGCCAGTCAGATTCTTGGTGTCAAGGGTAACAAGGTTGCTGATTCCGACATAAAGTTCCTGCCCATCTACACTGGGATTGAAGGTGAGGAGAATGCAGGCCTGAACGTTGGAACAGAAAACTATCTCTGCATTAACAGTAATGTAAGTGCAGAACAGCAGGAAATGGCTGACCAGTTCCTCGCATGGCTCTTTGCCAGCGAAACAGGCAAGCAGTTCGTAAAGAACGACCTGATGTTCATCACACCGTTCAATTCCTTCAAGGATAGCGAGCTTCCCACCGATCCATTGGCCAAGGAAGTCATCCGTTGGATGAACAAGCCTGGGGTCAACTCTGTTCCTTGGGCATTCTCCATCATCCCAGTGAGGAGTGGAAGAACAAGTTCGGCGCAGCTCTTGCTGAGTACAGCGTTGGTAGGATGAATTGGAACGAGGTTGAGAAGGTCGCTGTCGATGCTTGGAAGACTGAGTACGATTTGACCAACTAATCTTCGTAGAAAACATGTTAGGATAAACCGCCTACCTTCATTGGAAGGCAAGGCGGTTTGCCTGTTTTACAAGGGAGTCCCTCATGCAAAAGTCCATACAGAAATATTTTGCTTTATTTGCGCTTCCAGGTCTGATCTGCTTCGCTATTGCGTTTCTGATCCCAATGGTTATGGGGGTGGTTCTTTCCTTCTTCAAGTTCAGTACCGTAACGAATGCAACCTTCAATGGCTTGGAGAACTACCGGAACATCTTCATTGATAAGGAGTTCCTTTCAGCTCTCTGGTTTACCATTCGTTTTACGATAGTCTCCGTGATAACCATCAACCTTGGTGCCTTTGCGCTTGCGATGCTGCTTACCCGGGGTATCAAGGGGACAAACCTTTTCAGGACAGTATTCTTCATGCCTAACCTGATCGGAGGCATTGTCCTTGGTTGGATCTGGCAGGTAATCATCAATGGTATTCTTCTCAGGCAGGGAGTTACCATCGTCAGTGATCCAAAATATGGATTCTGGGGTTTGGTTGTCCTGATGAACTGGCAGAATATCGGATACATGATGGTCATCTACATAGCCGGTATTCAGAATATCTCTCATGATCTCATTGAAGCAGCACAGATTGATGGAGCCGGAAGATGGACCATGTTGCGTTCAGTCATCCTTCCCTCGATCATGCCATCAATTACCATTTGTAGTTTCCTCACCCTTACGAACGGATTCAAGTTGTTTGACCAGAACCTTGCTCTCACAGCTGGTGCTCCTGGAAAGCAGACAGAGATGTTGGCACTCAACATCTTCAACACCTTCTATGGCCGCAGTGGCTTCGAAGGGGTAGGTCAGGCAAAGGCAGTACTCTTTACCATTTTGGTTGCATTCATTGCCCTAAGCCAGCTCCGTCTTACACGTAACAAGGAGGTAGAGGCATGAACCTGCAAGCCAAATCTAAACGGATTAATTATGGTTTGATCATAATCCTTTCCCTCCTTACCATTCTGTTTATCTCTCCAATCTTGGTCGTATTGATGAACTCTTTTAAATCAAAGCTGTTCATTTCCAATGAACCATTTTCCTTTCCCAATCCTGATACCTATGCAGGAGGGGAGAACTATATTACAGGATCAGAGAAGATCAAGTTCTTTGATGCATTCGGCTATTCACTGTTCATCACTGTTTTCTCCGTGATCAGCATCTCATTGGTTACGAGCATGCTGGCATGGTATATAACCAGGGTGAAAACAAAGTTCACCAACTTTGTCTATTACCTGTTGGTGTTCTCCATGATCGTCCCCTTCCAGATGGTCATGTTTACGATGAGTAAAACGGCCAATGTTCTTCATCTGGATAATCCAGTTGGCATTATCGTGCTCTATGTAGGCTTTGGTGCAGGACTGGGAACCTTTATGTTCAGTGGATTCATTAAGAGTATTCCCCTTAGCCTTGAAGAAGCTGCCATGATCGATGGGGCTGGGCCTGTAAAGACGTACTTCTTCATTGTCTTTCCGATGCTTAAGCCAACTGCAATAACGGTTGCCATCCTTAATTCCATGTGGATCTGGAATGACTACCTGCTCCCTTACCTGACCATTGGAACAGAGTACAAGACAATTCCTGTTGCCATCCAGTACCTGAGAGGTGGCTATGGAGCGGTCGATATGGGGGCTATGATGGCAATGCTGGTCTTGGCCATGGTCCCGATCATTGCTTTCTATCTTGCAGCACAGAAGCACATCATCCGTGGTGTAGTTGCTGGCGCTGTGAAGGGTTGATGACAATGAGAAGTACCTACCATGAGAGAGGTGAGCAACGATGAATAGCAAGCATAAACGAGATGCCGGTATTCTCTTGCACATCACCAGCCTTCCTTCTCCTTACGGTATCGGGGACTTGGGGCGTAATGCCTATGCTGTTGCCGATTGGATGGAGAAGGCAGATATCCGCCTCTGGCAGCTCTTGCCGCTCAATCCAACAGGATTTGGGAATTCTCCCTACGCTCCACGTTCCACGTTTGCCGGCAATGAATTGCTTATTGACCTTGAATCGTTGATGCATGAGGGATACCTTTCCTCTGAGGATTTGCAATCCATGCCATCTTTTCCGGATGATAGGGTACACTTTCAACTGGTGCAGGAGAGAAAGCTTCCCCTCTTGAAAAAAAAGCTGCCATCGCTTTTCTTGAAGAGAAAAAAAATCAGGAAAAAGCATTCTTAGAGTTTTGTAAGGATCAATCGTTCTGGTTGGATGACTACGCGCTTTTCATGGTCCTGTATGAGACCTATCAGGATGCCCGCTGGTTCAACCAATGGCCTGAAGACTTTGCCAAACGTGAGAAGCAAGTCTTGAGATCGTTTTCCCTGGAACATGAGAGAGAGATTGCCATCTGGAAGGTGTTGCAATACTTCTTTGCTTTGCAGTGGGATGCATTCAAACGGTATGTGAATGCAAAGCGGATTCAACTGGTTGGTGATGTCCCCATTTTCGTGGCAGCTGACAGTGCAGATACCTGGAGTAATCTTCATCTGTTCAAGACGGATGAGGAGGGGCATTTCAGCGCGGTAAGTGGTGTGCCCCAGATATCTTTAGTGCAACTGGGCAACTTTGGGGGAATCCTGTCTATGACTGGGATGTTCTTGAAGCTGAGGGTTACCAGTGGTGGATCAAGCGATTGGAACGACTGTTTGCCATGATTGATATTTTGAGAATAGACCACTTCAGAGGGTTTGATGCATACTACGAAATACCAGCCGGGGATAGAACAGCAGAAAGTGGGCAATGGATTACGGTTGACGGTAAAACCTTTTTCAAGCAGGTAAGAGACCACTTTGGATCAGTCCCCATCATTGCCGAGGACCTTGGGTTGATGACCGACTCAGTTGAAGCTTTGCGTGATGATAATGGATTTCCTGGAATGAAAATACTCCAATTTGGATTCAGTAAGGATGAAAAGGGAAGAAGTAATTATTATGATGATTTTCTACCGCATAACTGGCAGGAGAATTTTGTAGCGTATACCGGTACCCATGACAACAATACCACCCTTGGTTGGTTCAATTCCCTTGATGTACAGGACAAGGAGATGGTGCTTACCTATCTTGATTGCAAAGAGAATGAGGTGGTGCGGAAGATGATTCGCACCCTGATGCTCTCCTGTGCTCGTACAGCCATCATTCCCATGCAGGATTTATTGGAGAAGGATGAACAAGCAAGAATGAACTATCCTTCAACCTGCAATGATGTCAATTGGAGCTGGAGAGCTACAGCAGATGAGTTTACTGAAGAGATTGCCCATACTCTTGCACACCTGGTAGCCATTTCTGCCAGGAATGGGCTGCTGGGAACTTGAATGTGGCGCCCTAGGGTGTTCATATACCTTCCTCACAAGGCCGGAACTGCAAGGTTCCGGCCTTGCTCAGTCTCTCAAGCCTTGTTACAGTAAGGCATGGATACCATGCACTTTGGAACATGTTCGTGGAAATATGAAAGTTGGGAAGGATTGGTATATGAGCCTGGTAGTTCCAAGCGGTACCTTGCCCAGTATGCCAATACCTATGATTCGGTGGAAGTGGATAGATGGTTCTGGTCGCTGGGAAAGCGGAGTTATGGTCTTCCTGACCCCCATGATGTGAGAGAATATGACCAGGATACTCCTGACAGCTTCAAATTTACCATCAAGTGTCCAAATACCTTGACCCTTCCATTCAGTTACCAGAGCAAGACTGAACCAAATCCTTGGTTTCTTGATGCCGAGGTGTTTTATCGGTTCATAGAAACCCTTGAGCCGCTTATCCCAAAAAAAATTGGCCTATTGATGTTTCAGTTTGGATACCTGAACCGTAGTATGTTCAAGGATCGTGATGAGTTCCTTGAATCCCTTGACAGGTTTTTCTCTTTGCTCCCTGATTCTCTTCCCTATGCCGTAGAGCTCAGGAACCCTGCATGGATGGATACATCCTACTTCTCCTTCCTGGAGGAACGACAGATTGGTCCTGTATTGCTCTCTGGGTACTGGATGGATGATCTTGACACCCAATTACAGAGAGCAGGGTCCCATCTCCATTCCCCTTTCTGTGTACGTTTGCATGGTGAAGATAGGAAAGAAATTGAAAAGGAGAGTGGAGGGAAATGGGATCGAATTCTTGAAAGCCATGATCAGGAATTGATTGCAATCGCTCCAAGACTGGTAAAACTTGCACAGGAGGGTAAGGTAATATACATCAATGTGAATAATCACTATGAAGGGAGCGCCCCACTTACCATCAGGAAGTTGATGGATTATCTCCGAGAAACAGAGGCAGACGATGTACGAATCTAGGAAGGTGTGCTACGGTAAAGTGTAATCAGGAGGCAAGCAGAATGGTTGGCTTTCCTGTCATGAAACTACCAGAACTCTCTGCAGGACGACTCTGCAGCAATTCATTTGTGTGTAAACACTGTCAAGGAGCAAGGATCAATACGGTTCTTGCTCTTTTCATTTGCATCAACAAGGGGGGGGAACAATGAAAGAGAAAACGTATTCGAATGGTCAGGTTGAACAGCGAATGCAGGGTGGGAAACTGACCTATTTCTTCAAGGATGGAAATATCAAGGCTGAGGGACCCATCAAGGATAACCTTATGGATGGGCTTTGGCATTACTACCGAGAGAATGGGATTGTATGGCAGGTAGGGAGTTTTAAGCATGGGGTGAAACATGGTCCGTGGGTTCGATATGACCGTGTAGGGGCGGTTGAATATGAGGCACAGTTCGAAGACGGAAAAGAAATTGCAAAACGGTTGTACCACTGATATTGGATTCTGGAAAAGCAGTGTTAGAATAGAGATATCACACTAACCGATTGGAAATCGGGGAAAAGGAGTAGAATGATGAAACGAGTACTCTTAAAGCGGGTATTACTCGGCATTTTGATGCTTTGCATCACAATGGGATTCCTCTTTGCACAACCCCTGCCAGAACAGGCGGAGGAACTGGTCATCCTAGCTACCACAGATATTCATGGAAATGTCTGGGGATTCAGTTATGAGAACGACAAGGAGACAAACAACAACGGTATGGCCCGTATTGCTACCTATGTGGAGCAAGTTCGTGATGCACATCCTAATGTCATCCTGGTAGATAATGGTGATATCATCCAGGGAAATATCATGACTGATGATTTATACAACAAGAGGGAAGGTGATCATCCTGTCATCCGTGCGATGAATCTCTTGGATTATGATAGCCTGACATTGGGAAACCATGAGTTCAATTTTGGAGAGAACTTGATCAAACGTATGCAGGAACTGGCGAACTTTCCTTTACTATCGGCAAATATGTCCCGATTGGATGGCACCATGGCCGCCCTTCCGTACACCATAGTAGAGAGGTCTGGAGTAAAGGTCGGCATCATCGGCCTTACTAATCCAAATGCACCAAGATGGGATGGCGAAAAGACTGATCCCTTTGTCTATGCACCTGTAGGCCCTGCTGCAAGACGGGTAGTGGATATCCTGGATGACAAGGTCGATGTCCTGGTAGTTGTAGCTCATGTGGGACTGTATCCTGAGTACGATGTTGACGGAGGCAGTGATGGAGGCCTTGCTATCCTGGAGCTCTGCCCTGAGATTGATGTGCTTATCGTTGGGCATGCCCATACCACAATCGCAGAGGTACAGGATGGGATTGCTATCGGCGGGGCAAAGAACCTTGGTCGTGAGGTTATTCGCATCGACCTCAGTCTTGATGAGAACAAGCAGGTTGATGGACAGGAAGTGACCATCGTTGATATGACTGACTATGAACCGAGTGAGTTAATCAGGGGGAATGCTTTCATTAAGGAGGCACATCAGGCCACCAGAGACTTTATTTCCGGTGGAGCACCTTCTGCTGATGGAAGTCCCAGTGGTGGTATCTTTGGTACAGCAGCAGTTGACTTCCAACCCAAGAATGAGATTATGGGTATCCCCGAGGGAAAACTTCGTGATACCGCTGTCATGGATTTCATCAATGAGGTACAACTGCTTAACAGTGGTGCAGATGTGTCAGCAGCTGCGCTCTTTGCCGATACCAGTGATATTCCCAAGGGTGCGATCAACTACGGAACCATCTTTGGTATCTACAAGTACGACAATACCCTCTATCGAGTACCAGTCACCGGTGCTGAGCTGAAAGCCTATATGGAGTGGTCTGCAACCTGCTACAACCAGTGGAAGCCGGGTGACCTCTCCATCAGCTTCAACCCAGACAAGCCGGGCTATCTCTATGATATGTTCAGCGGTGTTGACTACGAGATCGACCTGAGCAAACCTGAAGGGCAGAGGATCAAGAATGTCATGTTCAAGGGTAAGCCACTCTCTGATACACAGAAACTTACCCTTGCTGTGAACAACTACCGATATTCTTCTGCCCTGAAAGCACAAAAACTGGTATCGGGAGTACGGGAATGGGAGAGTCCAAACTCAATTCGCGATATGCTTGTAGCCTACATCAAAGAAAAGGGGACCATATATCCAAAGGTTGACAACAACTGGAAGATTGTTGGGGTGAACCTGGATAGTCCCTATCGTAAGCAGGTGATCAAGATGGTTAATGAGGGGAAACTTGAATCACCCTACAATAATCCATTGAATGTTAACGAACTGAAGAAACAGGGGATCATCAAATAATAGCAGAGTGGGCTGGTCATCAAGCCAGCCCACTGATAACTTGTTGGGAAGATTATTTCCATTAATTAAGTAAAAGCCTTGAACTATATAATCAATAGGGATAAGGCTTTTATCATATTTTCTACTACATTCTTCATTTGAATATTAAGGACTTCTACATCTATTAATTTAGCAATATAACAATTTGCAAAAAAATTCTTGACACATAGCAAAGATATGGTAGTGTTAAGTAGAAGGTGTTACGTAACACCTATATTATTTATGAATAGTGCCGGTAAGAGTATCTGCACTAAGGAGGTTTGTATGAAGAAAGGAATTCTTGGTGTTTTATTATCAGTTTTTCTAGTGTCCAGCATATTTGCAGGTGGGGCACAAGAATCTACCCAGGGAGAGAAAGTCGTTACTATGTTTCACAACAAAGTCGAAATAAAGGATGCATTGGATGCATATGCTGCTCTCTATTCTGAAAACACTGATGGAGTTACTGTAACCGTAGAAGCTCTCGGCGGTGGTGGAGACTATGGTAGTGGTATGAAAGCAAAAGCACAGTCTGATCAGATTCCCGATATTTTTTGTTATTGAAGGAATGGGCGGCTACGAGATTTGGAAAGACTATATTGCTGATCTCTCTGACCAGCCTTGGGTAAACGACACAGATCTTGAAATGATTGTAGATGGAAAGGTTATTGGTTTCCCTGTTGCAATTGAAGGGTATGGTATGGCTTATAATGCTGGGATTCTTGATAAGGCTGGAATCGATCCAACTACGCTTACAACACGTGATGCATATGAAGAAGCCTTTAAAACCCTTGAAGCCAAGAAGGACCTCTTGGGTATTGATGCTCCTGTATCCATGGCAGCATCCCTCAGTGGTGGTATGTGGTGGGTTGCTGCACAACACAACCTTGCAGTGTACTGGGGCGGTGGCCTTGGCTTTACCGATACGTCTGTAATTGATATGGCCCTCGAAGGAAAGATGGACGAAGCACGATTCAGGGAATATGCAAAATATTTGCAACTCCTATATAAGTATTCAGACCAAGCAATCCTAGTAAACGGAGCATATGATGACCAAGTTGCTGCTTTTGCACAAGGCAAGACGGCTTTCTTGCACCAAGGCAACTGGGTTGATCCAAACTTGGGACAACTCAATGCTGATTTCGAGATGGGATATGCCCCACACGCATTCACCAATACTCCTCAGGAAGGTTTATTTCTCTTTGCCCCCAGTTTCTATGTTGTGAATAAGCTTTCACCTAATGTCGAAGAAGCAAAGAAGTTTCTTGCAACAATGGCTGGAACCCCAGAAGGGCATAGTTACATGGTTAATGATGCGAGCATGATTCCAGCATTCAATTCAGTGACATTGGAACCAAAGGGAAAGCTCAGTCAGGCCCTCATGGAAGCAAACAAGAAAGGTGGAAACTATGGAGTATTCTTCGGTATGCTTCCTGATGGAGCTGGCCAGAATGTATTTGGACCCATTTATGATCTGTTTGCACAGGAACAGGATAACCTTGAAGGTTTCATTGCTGACATGAAAGTTGCAATTGGAAATCTCCCGAATATGTAAGGTTGCTCTAATCCAGT
>JDSF01000567.1_pt1 | contig 10316 bp, 14 predicted proteins | sample 199441 | NCBI WGS metagenome assembly JDSF01 (sample SAMN02592751, study PRJNA231836) | bioreactor metagenome | isolation source: continuous culture bioreactor denitrification-DNRA | place: Germany: Bremen
ATTAGTCCTGCTCTTCGGCTGTTGCGGTTGCGCTGGAGCCGATGCCGTAAAGTTCTCTCAGCGTCGCTTCGATCTCATCGGTCATGTCCGGGTGCTCTTTGAGGTACTGTTTGGCATTTTCGCGGCCCTGGCCGACGCGTTCACCTTTATAGGAGAACCAGGAACCGCTCTTCTCAACAATATCATTATCGACGCCAAGATCAAGAATATCGCCCTCACGAGAAATACCCGCGCCATACATAATATCAAATTCAGCTTGCTTGAATGGTGGGGCAACTTTGTTTTTGACGACTTTGACACGGGTCCTACCGCCAACAACATCCTGTCCCTGTTTTAGTGAGGCGATGCGGCGAATGTCGAGTCGGACCGAAGCGTAAAATTTCAGTGCGTTACCGCCGGTTGTTGTTTCCGGGTTACCGAACATGACACCGATTTTCATTCTGATCTGGTTGATAAAGATAATGCTGCAGTTTGATTTACTGACAATACCTGTCAATTTACGCAGGGCCTGTGACATCAATCGCGCTTGTAGGCCCATGTGTGAGTCGCCCATTTCACCTTCGATCTCAGCTCGTGGGGTCAGAGCAGCAACGGAGTCGACAACCAGCACGTCGATGGCACCGCTGCGAACCAACATTTCTGTGATCTCCAGAGCCTGCTCACCAGTGTCAGGCTGGCTGACTAACAGGTCGTCAGCTTTGACACCCAGATGTTGGGCATATTGAATATCGAGAGCATGCTCGGCATCAATAAAGCTGCAACGCCGCCCTGTTTTTGGACTTCAGCGAGAATATGAAGTGCAAGAGTGGTTTTACCTGATGATTCAGGGCCAAAAATTTCGAGGATACGACCTTTTGGAACCCCGCCAACGCCGAGTGCCAGGTCGAGGCTGAGAGAACCGGTCGGAATAATGTCAATTTCAGGCATCTGGTAGTCAGAGCCAAGGCGCATGATGCTGCCTTTGCCGAATTGTTTTTCTATCTGGCCCATAGCCAGGTCAAGGGCGCGATTGCGATTTTCGTCAGACATAGTTTCCTCCGATTTATTTCAATGTGATGTAAGGTCGTTTTAACGGATCAAGGCCGTTTTCTCTGCTGATAATGAGACTTCTATGTGTCAGAAAATGTCATTCTTGGATGGGCAGCGTTCTCTCCGCTAACCTTATTCATCTTAGGAGACATTAATACGTTTTCTTTTGACTGTCGAGAAGTTATTCTTTTTACCATGCGAGCATAGCTTAATGCCAGTCAGCTGAGGTTGGATTTTCGAGTTGCTTTAAAGCAAAGCGACGGAGCCATTCAAGTGCCATGAACGCACTCATGCGTTGTATCTTTTGACGATCACCCGAAAAATTATACCTTTTAACGTGAACTCCCATGGAACTGGCGAGGGAGATATACACAGTACCCACAGGTTTATCCACAGTTGCACCATCCGGTCCGGCAATTCCGGTAATAGCGAGAGCAAGGTCGGTTTCAGATGACTGTCGCAGCCCACTGGCCATGGCTTTAGCGCACTGTTCACTGACTGCGCCGTGTTGTTGCAAGATTGTCCGTGGAACGTTCAGCCAGTCATGTTTTGCTGAATCTGCATAGGTTACAGCTCCGCGTTCAAGAAAAACGGAGGCACCTGGCTGACTTGTCAACAGGGCAGCAACCAATCCACCTGTGCATGATTCCGCCAAAGAAAGGGTGAGTCCAGTATTTGTGAGTAGGCGACCGACATTCGCTTCAGGGCGTTCTTTGTTGCGGGCCATAAGATGGTCACCTAGCTGATGCATCAGGAGAGCTTCTGCTTGATCCAGTGACCCTTCTGCATCTTCTCCGCGTGCTCGTAATTTAAGGAGAACCAGTGGGTAATCAAGAGCAAAGGCGACTTCGACACCCTGGGGTAGTTGGCGATAGGGGATCATACTGTCAATGCGGGGTTCAGGCAGGCCGAAAAGTTTGAGAGTTCGTTGCTTGGTTGGTGCAACATCGGGGATTTTTCTCTGGAGAACTGGCAAAACTGCATTCTCAAACATGGCTTTCATTTCTGTCGGCACCCCAGGCAGAAAGAAGAGTTCGCAGCCCTTGTGCTTAAGCCGGAAGCCGGGAGCTGTACCATAGTGGTTGGGCAGTGGCTGGGCCAACTGAGGAAGTAAGGCCTGGCGTTCGTTGCTCGGTTCCATCGGTCTGTTACGCATGATAAACCACTGGCGTACCATCTCCAGGGCATCTTCATTAATGACCAGGTTTTGCCCCAGTGCTCTCGCCGCTGCCCGTGCAGTTAAGTCATCTCCTGTCGAGCCGAGGCCACCTGTGACTATGACAAATTGGACATGTCCCGTCAGGTAGCTCAGAGCTGCAGAAATCTCTTTTTCCTGATCTGGAACTGACAGGGAACAGCGCAGGCGGTAACCATGACGAGATAAAATCTTGGCAATAGCTCCGGTATTCGTATCGGTTAGCTCACCATTAAGAAGCTCATCACCGGTGGTCAATATGGCAATATCGTAAGTTTTCATCACTATCTGTTCGATCCTAGCTGAAAGGGATGAGGCAAAGACGTAGCAGGACCAGAGCATAGAGTCCGGCCATCACATCATCCATCGTGACACCGATCCCATTTTTCATCTCGCGGTCGAACCAACTGGCGGGTGGCGGTTTGACAATATCAAAGATCCGGAACCAGATAAAACCAAGAATGGCAGCTGGCCAGGAAAAAGGCAGGAATGCGGTCGTGATCAAATATCCGATCAGTTCATCAATGACAATTCGACCGTCATCTGGTTCCTGATAGATTTTACCGGCCAGATCACAAGCCCAGAAGCTTAAGCACAGGATCGCCATCAAGGTGATCAATTGCAAGGGCCAGGAAAAGCGCGAAATATAGTAGAAAGCAGGAATTCCAGCCAAAGTTCCGAATGTTCCAGGTGCAATCGGGGCATAGCCGAGGCCGGCATTACTGGACAGAAATAAAATCAAGCTGCGGTAAGCGCTCTGTTCATGTGTGACTTGTTCACTCATCGATCATCCCATGGGTTGTCAGGTTAAGTTGCTTCTTTGCTGCTTCTTCGACGTCACGATAAAGCTGTTGCAAGGTCTTGCCACTTTTTCGTGCTAGAAGGCGACAATCGTCATATTCTGGAGTCAGCCGCAGGAACCTGTCGCCATCGAAAAGGAGCTTGACCCGGGCACGTCCCTCGCAAATCTCAACTTCAGCTTGACGTCGTTGAAGACGATAACGATCACAGCGATGGCTGCGTACTCCGATGGCACTTGAGTTATGCATGATGACCGAGGCCAATTGGTCGGCCTGATCGGGGCGACAGACAACGCTTAGAAGGTTGGCCGGACGATTCTTTTTCATCTGCAGCGGAGTATAGCCAACATCAAGAGCACCGGCATCAAACAGGCGCTCCATCAGATCCCCGAGTTGCTCAGGGGTGCTGTCATCAATATGACTTTCCAATAATTGAACTTTGTCGCTAGAGGAACTATCAGCACTCTGGTCGTAGAGAATCCCGCGCAGCAGGTTGGGGCGATCTTCCAATTGCCAACCGCCGACACCGTAACCGCTTTTCCCGAGTGGGAGAGTTGGAAAAGGGCCGAAGTCGGCGAGTGCGGCGGCAATGGTCGCACCTGTTGGAGTGACAAGCTCTTTGTCGCAGCCACTGTCAAGGACCGGCTTCCCTTGTAATATTTCTAATGTCGCAGGGGCGGGGAGCGGAAGTTTTCCGTGGGCGCATTGACTCATTCCCCGTGAGAGTGGCAAGGGTGAGCAGATTACCTTGTCAATTCCTAAAAGATCGAGACCGATGGCAGTTCCCACGAGATCGACGATAGCATCGACCGCTCCAACTTCGTGAAAATGAACCTTGTCGATCTCGATGCCGTGAACCTTGGCTTCAGCTTCTCCCAACATGCGGAAAAATAGGCGTGCCATCTGCTTGACCTGAGGATGAAGGTCTGATTGTTCCAGCATGGAGTCGATCGTGCTCCAGCTGCGATGGTGATGGGTCTCTTCGCATTGAACTTCAACTCGGCAGCCTTCAATGCCATGACGTTGTTCACGTCCAATTTTCAGTGAATATCCTGAAATCGGCAGTTTTATGAGTTCCTGTTCCAATTGCTGCTGATCAACACCAAGGTCGATGAGCAGTCCGAGCATCATGTCCCCGGAGATCCCGGAGAATGTATCGAGATAGAGAGTTTTCATTGTATCAAGTAACCATTATTCTGTAGGGGCGAACCTATGTGTTCGCCGTTGTATTCATACCATCCAAGGCACAGCAATCAGCGCCCTAAAATTAGACTTTTCTGTTAATTCTGTTTGCAGCAAAGGCGGCACCAAAGCCATTGTCGATGTTGACCACGGTCACACCGCTGGCACAGGAATTCAGCATCCCAAGCAGAGCTGCGACACCGCTAAAGGCCGCGCCATAGCCAACGGAAGTCGGGACTGCGATGACGGGTTTGGCGACCAGACCACCAACTACGGAAGGTAAGGCTCCTTCCATACCGGCGACAACGATGACAACCGCGGCTTCTTGTAACAGTTCTTGACGGGCCAGCAATCGATGAATCCCTGCGACACCAACATCGACCAATTCTTCGACCTCATTGCCAAGCATGCGAGCTGTGATGGCTGCTTCTTTAGCGACCGGCAGGTCGGAGGTGCCAGCACAGATGACCAGAACTTTGCCATGGCCAGTGACTTCAATCTTTTGCTGAACCAGGCAAAAGGTGCGGGCATCATTGTCATATTCCCCATCTGGAAACTGATTGCAGATGGTTGTTGCTTTTTCCTGGTCGAGGCGGGTGACGAGAATATTACGTTTCCGCCTTACCATAGCTGAAAGGATCACTTTCAACTGGTCAAGGCTCTTCCCCTCACCGAGAATCACTTCTGGAACTCCCTGGCGCAGCTCGCGGTGATAGTCGATCTGGCAATGCCAAGGTCTTCAAATGGAAGATTTTTCAATTGGCTGACACCGTCAGTAACACTGATCTGACCATCGACCAATGACTGCAGTAAGTCGGTTAACTCTTTGTCATTCATAGTTATAGTCCAAGATCATCAGCGATGCCCTGCAGGGCCTCAAGACAGAGGTCGCAGAAATCAGGAATACTCAGGCCAATCAATTCACATTCGGCGATAATGTTGCGGTCAGCACCAGCAGCAAACATCTTTTCCTTATAGCGTTTGCGCACCGACTTGGGTTTGACACTGGCAATTTTTTTATCGGGATAGACCAGTGCTGTCGCAGTGATCAGACCTGTGATCGTCTCTCCTGCAGACAATGCGTAATGAAATTTACATTTCCGCTTGGTTCCATAAGCTGCTTCGGCATTATGCATACGAATCGCATCGATTATTTCTTCTGCGACACCTTCGTCCTTCAGGATGCGGGCAGTTTCATGGGTGTGTCTGGCCGGATCGTCCAAGGTGAGTTCGACATCCAGATCATGCAGAAGTCCGGTCAGCCCCCAGAGTTCTTCATCCTCGGAAAAATGGCGGGCCAGCGCGCGCATGACTGCTTCACTGGCAAGGCAGTGTTTGATCAAATTCTGGTTGCTCAGTTGTTGTTTGAGAAGATCTAGTGCACGTCCACGCGTAATTCCGTAATCCATTTTTCCTCCACTTCGCATAACCGTTCTATCATAGCAAAAAAACAGGTCTGACCAAAGTTGCTGGTAACCTTTTTATCTGTTTTTATTCGTTTTTTTCATAACTTTAGGGGCTAACCTGAGTGTTCACCCTTACTGAAACGAGGATTCAGACAAACATCAGATCATTGATGCATCAATTTCCTGACTGATAGCTGTTGACCCGATGCCTGACACAGGGTAGCCTCTGGCCATTATCAGGAGGATCTTTGATGGAAGATTTTGAACAAGACGAACTGCCAATGAGCAGAACAAAAAAGAAAAAACAAGCCAAGGAAATTGATTCGCTGGCTGAAAACCTTGTGAATTTAGGTGATAAACAGTTCTCTCAGCTGGAATTGTCAGAGCAGGTTCTGCACGAAGCTGAACTGGCGCGCTCAACCAAAGGTCGGAGTTCACAGAAGCGCCAGCTAAAACACTTGTCTGGCATGCTACGGAAGTCGGACGGTGAACTTGAGCAAATTATTGAGCAAATGTCCCGTTTAGATCAAGTTTCCAGAACGGAAAAGAAACAATTCCACCAGCTCGAAAAACTGCGTGATCGGCTCTGTCAGCAAGACAGTTTCGATAATGCATTCAATGAAATGTTGGCGCTTGTACCGGATATTGATCGCAAGGCGATATCTCGTCTGGCTCGTTCGGTTCATCAGCATGAAGACAAGCGCGCTTATCGGGAAATTTTTAAACGCCTGCGTGACGCAACAGAATCGAGTTGAGACGATCTATATTGAAACAGAAAGCCCCCAATCACGATTGATTGAGGGCTTTTTTTTATTCGGACTATGGGAGTGCTGTTACTGAATCATGTTGATCTGATTCTGGTCTACCTTGAATTTGTGTAGCATTTCTCTTAACAGCGAAGCCTGTGCAGAGAGTTCTTCACTGGTTGCCGCACTCTCTTCGGCTGACGCTGTGTTTTGTTGGATTGTTTGATCTATCTGAGTGAGACCTTCATTGATCTGAGCGATCCCTTCTGCCTGCTCCGTGGAAGCGGCAGCGATATCATTGATCAACTGACTGACTTTTGACGCGTTTGATGAGATTCCTTCCAGAGCTTCAGCCGTTTCTTCGGCAATGCGGGTTCCATGTGATGTTTTTTCAACAGAATTTTCAATCAGCTCCGTTGTTTCACTGGCTGCTTTTGCACTGCGGGCGGCAAGGTTACGAACTTCTTCAGCGACGACAGCAAAACCTTTACCATGTTGGCCTGCTCGGGCTGCTTCAACAGCGGCATTAAGGGCAAGCAGGTTGGTCTGGAAGGCGATTTCGTCAATGACTTTGATAATTTTGCTGATGTCTTGAGCTGATGAGTTGATTTCGGTCATCGCTTCGATCATGTTATTCATCTTCTGATTGCCTACCTCTGCCGATTCCGATGCAACATCTGAAAGCTTGTTGGCCTCATTGGCATTTTGGGCACTCTGTTGTGTCTGGGAGCCAATCTCACTCATTGAACTACTGATTTCTTCGAGTGCTGCTGCAGATTGGGTGGCACTTTGGATAAAGTTTGACTTGAATCTGCTAATTGTTGGCTCCCTGAAGTAATCTGTCCACTGGCAGATTGAACCTGCTGGACCATCTCCTTCAGGTTGTCGGTCATCTGGAGTAAACTTTTTCCGAGAACGTCATCATCTGATGCTGGTGAAATAGTGACAGTCAGATCGCCGTCGGCGATCTCTTTGGCATGACTTGCATAATTATTGAGTTGTGCGGCCATGGAATTCAAGGACTTGGACAGGTCGCCTATCTCATCTTTGCTGTCCCAGGTGAAATTGTGGGACAGTTTTCCTTGTTCTAACTCGGTGGCGACTTTTTGCAGTCTCTTGAGTGGATGGACCATCTGGCGGATCAGGATGATGACAGTTGGAATGACCAGCACAATGAAAAGAATTACCAGTCCGGTAAGGCTCCAGAAAAGAATCGGCTTAATGCTGCTACGCATTGATGACGCCATCAGATCTTTCCGTGCTTCCACATCATCTATATAAATACCTGTTCCGATCCACAAGTCTGTTCCTGGAATCATTCGGGCATAAGCCAGTTTTGGCTTCATTTCGTCACTTGGAGGCTTAGGCCAGATGTAGTTGACAAAGCCGCCACCGCTTTGTGCCACTGCTATCAGCTCTTTGACAAAATAAACACCATTGCTATCTTTAATGCCGCTTAGATCCTTCCCTTCTATGGAGCGTTTAGTCGGCAACGATTGACAAATACCTTTCCTGTTGTAGATAAAAAAGTAACCTGATTTATTGTCGAGAAAGCGGATCGGATTGTTGAGCTTCTGAAGAGTTTCCCTGATTTCGACTTCGTTTGTCATTCCTTCAACCGCTGCTCCCATGGAGATAGCGGTACTGTCGACCAGTGACTTGAGTTGGGTCTCATAGTCCTGATTCATGACCTGTTCCGTCTGGTTCAATGCCTCAATGGTGACTGTATTGATGGCATAGCGACCACTGACTATTGAAACCAGAGTGAACAGGCCGATAATGCTGACCAATAACCAAATTTTGGCGCTTATCTTTAAATTTTTCATAAGTGTTACTCCTTAAATATGTGAAACATTTTAATTGATTTCACATTCCCTATCAGGTTTATAAGGAATAACTAATGGTCTGGGTTAAGGCAAGCTTTCTAATAAATAAATACAATTATCGTGGCGGTAATTGTTTCTGCTCTGGACTGCTTTTTACTATATCCAGAATTCGCTCAGGACCAGTAGACTTTTTATGTCTGAGAGGCTGTATGGTTGAGCTTATCGACAGCGGCAATGATGTGAGTTTTCAGGGCTCCAATCAAGAGTTGGTTGCCGTGTGGGTTTGTCGTCAAAACAAGTGACACCGGTGGCAGTGGAGGTAACCCGGCAGAAACGGGTATTTTCTTGAGATCTGTAGGGAGAGAGCTCTGACTGAGAACGGTGATCGCGAGGCCTGCTTTAACTGCAGCCTGAAGTCCAGTCAGGCTGGCACTGGAATAAGCGATATGATAATCGATCCCCTGCTGCTCCAACCCCTGGGTGGCAAAACTTCGCCAACAGCAGTCAGCCGGGAACATGGCTAAAGGGATCGGACGCTGTTCATAGGTTTGGTAGTTGGGTGATTGGACCCAGAATGAGGGTTCGCTATGTAGAAGATGGCCAGAGGTTTGATTCGGAGAAAGTGTTGTGCTCAAGACCAGATCAATCTCCCCCCGTTTTAATGTTTGTAGCAGGACGTTGCTCGGTTCACAAGAGACCTGAACCTGCACCCTGGGATGTGTTCTGGCAAAACGAGCCAGAATTTCTGGAAGGAAACGGGAGGCGTAATCATCAGGCAGTCCGATCTTGATCCATCCGGTTAACTCGGGGCGCTTCAGCAGAGACACTGCCTCTTCATTCAGTTGCAGAATGCGTCTGGCATAGTTGGCCAGGGTTTGGCCATCGGCAGTCAGAGTAGACGCTTTTTTGTCACGTTTAAGGAGTGGCTTTCCAAGAATTTCTTCCAGTTTTTTGATCTGCATGCTGATGGCTGACTGGGTTCGGTGAACCTGTTCGGCAGCTTGGCTAAAGCTACCACCATCGACAATGGCCAGAAATGTTCTTAAGAGTTCTGTCGGTATGTTGGTCGGCATGATCGATCCTTAGTTCAAAAAAATTGATACTTACTATCAAATCTATTCGTTTGATTAATAGTGTGCTCTTCTTCATAGTGAAAGTCAAACAATCACAGTGAAGGAGGCGAACGATGCAAGGTTCGGGGATTAAAAGATTAAGAGGATTTTCTACTTTGTTTCATTCCTTAAGGTGTTGGTTGCAACAGCGACATGAACGGTCTGAGAGTCTGCGCTTGTTGATGGAGATGGATGACCGTATGCTTAAAGATATCGGCCTTAGGCGGTCAGATGTTCACAGGCTCTATCAGCGCAAGAGCAGCACCCCTGCCCATGAAAGGTTTGAACAACCCGAGGATAGAGATAGTGGCGTTCATAGTTCGGTGAACTCTAAGTTGGGATGTCTCTCCTCCTGCTCAGGAGGTAACTCAAGAACGCTGTAATTCTGCCTGCTTGACAATGTTGGAGTTGTTGCATAGCGTTACAGGGATTCATTCCGTTTGGGATTTCCTGACAACTTCAATCGAGTAAGGACAGATCATGCGTTTAATTCGACTGCTCAAACGAGATATCGCCAGAGAAGCCGCTGAGTGGGTTGACGAAGAGTTGATCACGGAACATCAAGCGGAACAGATCTGTCAGCGTTACGGGATCGATTATCAGCAGATTAAAAACCGATCTTTTGCTTATTCTGTCCTGGTTGGTTTGGGGTGTCTGTTCATTGGTTTGGCTCTGATTACCTTGATCGGTGGCAACTGGGAGGATATCCCGCGGGCTGTCCGCATGGGAGGATTGATACTCCTGACCCTGGGGACTCAAGGGTTCGCTTTGAAAAAGCGTCTGGATGGTCACGGACATGCTGCGACCTGGCTCTTTTTTCTCGGTAACCTGTTTTATGGTGCTTCAATTATTCTGATTGCTCAGATCTACCACCTCGGAGAACATATGCCTGATGGGATTTTCTGGTGGGCGCTGGGCTGCTTGCCGATTGCCCTGATGCTCAAGAATCCCTGGGTGATGCTTCAGTGTTTGTCTTTAAGTCTGATCTGGTTTTTTACCGAGATCAATCTCGATTTTTAT
>JDSF01000568.1_pt1 | contig 10240 bp, 12 predicted proteins | sample 199441 | NCBI WGS metagenome assembly JDSF01 (sample SAMN02592751, study PRJNA231836) | bioreactor metagenome | isolation source: continuous culture bioreactor denitrification-DNRA | place: Germany: Bremen
TATAAAAATATTTGATAAGTCTTTATCCATAAGATTAAGCTCTACAGGACTTCCAGCTCCCTCACAAACAACACAGTCATACTTTTTATCAAGATAATCAAAACATCTTTTTACAGCAGGTTTAAGTAAATCCAAATCACGATAATACTCTCTTACATCTTTATTTGTTACAACTTGTCCCTCAACTATAAGAGAAGCGGAACTTCCACGTCCTGATTTCAATAATACTGGATTTAGATGATAAGATGTTTCTAGCCCTAAAACTCCTGCTTGAAAATATTGAGCAACAGCTATTTCACTTCCATCATCACATACAAAAGCATTATTTGAGACATTTTGAGCTTTAAAAGGAGCAACACTATAACCCATATCTTGCAATATTTTTGCTATAACAAAAGTAATAGTTGATTTTCCTGCATCTGAACTTGTACCAAAAATAGAGATATTTTTCACTACTTCAGCCTACTTTCTATCCCAAACTTCACTTCATAAACTTCATCACAAAGCTTTGCAAGTTTTTGTCCTATAATACCCGTCATATCTACATATTTTCTAGACTCTTTATCAAAAGGTATTACTCCAGATGTTACTTCATTAAGTACAAATACTATATTTGTATCTATATTTTTTAAGCTATCTAACTGTTCTAAAAGTAACTCTTCACTCTCTTCTAAATTATTAAAAAGCCACATAGAAATACAGTCTACTAAATATGTTTCATCTTTTTTTATAACTTTAGTTAAATCTTTTGACTCTTCTATAGTAATAAAATTTTCTTCTCTATACTCTTGGTGTTTTTTGATTCTATTTTTCATCTCTACATCTTCATATGAGTTATCATATGTTGCAATATAAATTGGTTTTTTATTAGATATTTCTAAAGTCTTAGCTTCTGCAAGAGTTGATTTCCCACTTTTTTGACCGCCAAAATACAATATCTTCATTACTTACCCTAAAAAAGTTTCCACTTGTCTAATGATTTGTTCTTTTTGTAAACCATTTAAATATCCACAAGCAATAGCTGCACCTGCACCAACACCCTCTTTTGCTTCACCTTGATCATATAGTTTTAAAGCAGGATGTTCAGAACTTGAAAAATCAAAGTCACTATAGTATGCATTTATCTTAAAATCCAACATCTCTAAAAGTGCTTTTATATCAGAGTTTTTATCTTCATATACCCATTTTGTAGTACAAAGTGCTAAGTTTGATGTATCAAACTTGCCACCCATTGTTTTTAAAATTGAATTTACTATTAGTAAAACACAAGCCATTTGTGTTCCTCCAGCAAGTAAAACTTTTATCTTATTGTTTAGTCCTAAAATAAATCCCGCATTGAATATCAACATATTATCAGAAACACGACCAAGAATTTGAAATAAATCATCATCACTTTTTATATTTTTTAAAGCATTTTCAATAGTAACTTCTCGTATATTATTTGGTACTTCTTTAAATGAACTACTAAATAAATTTTTACACTCATATCCTAAAGCCTGTGCAGTTGCACTTGCAGTTGTAGTACCACTAGGAACAGATTCTGCTAATATAATATAATCCTCTTTGCATTCAAAAGATTGTCCAAAAGCTAATGCTTTTTGAAAAATACTCATAGCATCTATTGTAGCATCTAAGGCAATGCTTTTTGAAGGTACTATATCAAAGTTATGAATCTTAAAATACTCAATATCAGGCTTTACTTCTAAACCTAAATCTAAAAGCTCAATTCTTGAATAAGGATTTAAAAGATGCACAGCCCTTGTAATAAGTGCAGGAGTGGGTACACCTTTAGGAGTTTCAGCAATATTTTCTAAACTTCTTACCTCTCCTGTACAAACAAACTCACTATCTAGTGTTGGAGTTAAATATATTTTTTCAGGGATTCCAGCTTGTGTAATACCTTTTATATTTGCAGTACCTGTATTGCTTAAAGCCAATAAAAATAAAGCTCTTTTTCCTCTTATACTCTCACAAAAATCAATATTTCCTATAATATTCTTTATCATCAAACTTTTCCTAAATAATCTTTATATCTTCCAAACTTTTTTCTTTTCCCAATTAAGTTTTAATAACTCTGGCTCATCTAAAAACTCATCTACATAACCAACAGTTAAATAAGCTACAAGTTTATATTTTTTATCAATACCTAATATTTTCTTTACATTCTTTGGTTTTAAAATACTAACCCAACCAACACCTACACCATAGGCTCTTGCCATAAGCCATAAGTTCTGAATAGCACATACTACACTATATTCACCCATCTTTTTTTGACTTGTTTGACCTAATACCTCTTTATCTGGTTTTTCATAAAATACGGCAAGATTTAAATATGACTCTTTTATTCCTTCAAGTTTTAGCTTTGGATAAAGTTCACTATTTTTAAAAATCTTTTTAGCCTTTTTATTCTCTTTTAAAAACTCATTATAGATTTTTTCTCTTTTTTCTCTATCTTTTATTATCACAAATTTCCAAGGCTGAGAAAAACCAACTGATGGTGCACTATTAGCAGCAGCTAAAATTTCATCTAAGATTTCATCATCAATTTTCTTATCAATAAACCTATTTCCTCTAACATCTCTTCTTGAAAGCATTATCTCACGTAATACTTCAATACTCAAATCATCAAATACATGCATTTAAACTCTTTTCTAATATATCAAATTTATTTAACATCTCTTTATAATCTTTAGCCTTGTTTACTCTTGTAGCTCGCTGTAAAGCGTAATATAAACTAGCATACAAAAGATATGGTTTTATAAATTTTATAGTCAAATTTTTATCATAAACTTCTAATACTTTTTTAAAAAGTTCATATTAAAATCATCTTCTTTAAAACACCAAGAAATAATTAAAACACTTAAATCAAAATATCTATTTCCAACACATGACTGAGAAAAATCATATACTCCTTGAAGCTTATTATCAATAAACTTTGCATTATCAGGGAATAAGTCTCCATGAATTAATACATCATTTGGTAAATCAATATCTTTTATCTTTTCATACTTTATTATAAACTCTTTTTTTGTCTCATTTGAAAGTTCACTATTATTTAACAAAATTTCTAACATGGATTTTAAAAAGTCCATTGTATATATGTTTTTATGTTCTGATTTATAATTTGCTTTATGTAATAAGGATATAAAATAACTTATCTCTTCTACTTGTTCAAGATTTATATCTTTTGGTATCTTACCTTCAATACAACTATATATCACATAAGGTTTTGATTTATATAGTTCAATCTCATTTGATATAACTTGTGGAACTTTTAAAGATTTTAAAGCATTTAAAATATCTATCTCAAAAAAAACTTCTTCTTTTGAAGATGATTCATATATCTTAAATACATACCTTTGATTCTTACTGTCAGTTGTTATATATGTAGTATCTGTAATACCATGTTTAGTCTCTAAAAAAGATGTAAACTCTATACCTGTACTTAAGGCTAAGTTATTTAACTCTTCAAGATTTAGTTTTGTAATGATGCCCAAAAGTTTCCTCTTACTAGTTTTATATCATTTTTATTGTATTATTTAATATAATAATAGCAAAAAAGAGTGTTATAAAAGCTTCAAGAAGAAGCTTTTTTAGGAGAATAATTAATATGAATAGACTATATATTGTATCATGTGGTACAGGTGGTACAAATTATCTTACACAAGAAGCAAAAGAATGCATTAAAAGAGTGTGAAGTTGTTGTCTCTTATAGTAAATATGCAAGAGAACTATCAGAATTAATTGATGAAAAAGAGATTCATACATCAGGAATGACTCATGAAATTCAAAGATGTGAAAGTGCAGTTGAATTTACAAGACAAGGAAGAACAACTTGTATCATATCAAATGGCGACTCAAATGTATATGGAATAGCCTCCGTAATAGTTGAAATAATCGATAATAAAGATTTATGGGAGGAAATAGAGTTAATCTCACTTCCTGGAATAACAGCACTGCTAGCAGCAGCTGCTAAAGTTGGGGCACCACTTTCTCAAGATTTTGCCACAATATCTCTATCGGAAAGACAAAATAGCTTTGAACTAATAGATAAAAGAGTAAAAACTGCACTTGAAGCAGATTTTATACTAGGAATTTATAATCCTAAATCAAAAAAAAGAACAATAGGATATATAAACTTTTTAGAAGCACTAAAACCTTATGAAGATAGAGTTGCGATAATAGCTTCACATATGGGTAGAGAGGATAAAGAAAATATCACTATAACAACTGCCAAAGAATTAATAAATGAAGGTTTAGAAAATCCACTAGTAACGATGTCAACACTTATCATAATAGGGAACACACAAACAAAAGTTACAAAAAATGGAACTATTCTTACTCCAAGGGGTTGTGCAAACTAGTATGAAAAAGTTTGAGCATGGTGGAGATATTAACAGTTTTGCAAAAGAGTTAAATTGTGATATAAAGCAGATAATAGATTTATCTTCAAATATAAACTTTATAAAACCAAAAATAGATTTTGATTTTAATAGTTTAGATATATCTTCTTATCCAGATTATAAAAAACTATATAAAGCAATAGCAGAAAACTATAATGTAAATAAAAATCAAATAGAACTATTCAATGGTGGAAGCAGTGCTATTTTCACTTTTTTTAGGCACTTGAATTTAAAAAATTGTACTATTTATTCTCCAGCTTATTTAGAGTATAAAAAGGCAGCTAATATATTTTCTTATAATCTTTCTCATATAAATAGATTTGATGATGTATATGAAAAGGTAAAAAAAGGCTCTCTTGTTATTTTTGTAAATCCATCTACTCCAGATGGGAAATATTACAAAATAAAAAAACTAATGGAACACTGGATAAAACAAAATTGTACTATTCTAATAGATGAAAGCTTTTTAGATTTTACAAAAAAAGAATCAGCTTTAAAATACCTAAAAAACTATGAAAAACTTTATATACTAAAATCTATGACAAAGTTTTACTCAAGTGCAGGTATTCGCATTGGCACTATAATATCTTCAAAAAAGAATATAAAAAAACTAAGAGAAAATGAACCTATGTGGAAGTTATCCACTTTTGATATGAATTATTTAATAAATGTTTTAAACAATCAAGACTTTATCAAGAAAACAATAAAAACAACTAATAAAAATTTATCTCATCTAAAGTTTTGTTTAAAGAAGTTCTCTTTTATTGAAGATATATATGAAAGTGATGTAAACTTTTTATTAATAAAACTAAAAGGGATTAAAGCTTCTAAAATACAAATGCATTTAAAGAAGTATAAAATCATGATTAGAGATTGTTCAAACTTTGATTTTTTAGATGATTCCTTTGTTAGAATTGCAGTTAAAGACAAAAAAAATATCAAAGTTTTAAACAAGGCTTTAAAGGAACTAGAACTTGTACTTTGACATATCTTTGATAGCTTTTATTTTAGATAAATTTTTTGGAGAGTTTGAAAAACTAAAGTTTATAAAACATCCTATTATAATTATTGGAGATTATATAAAATGGTTCAATAATAAGTTTTATAAAGATTCTATTTTTAGAGGTTTTTTACTTAGTTTTTCGCTACTTTTCATAGTATTTATAGTAACTTCTATTTTAAGTTTAATTGATAATATTTTAATTCAAGGCTTTTTATGCTCCTTTGCTCTATCTTCAAAAATGTTATATGAAAGAGTAAAAGAGGTTATTGTATCAAAAGACCCCAAATTTGCCATCTCAATGCTAGTAAGCCGGGATACACAAAAATGAATGATTCAGATATAAATAAAGCAGCCATAGAAACCTATGCAGAAAACCTAAGTGATGGAGTTATTGCTCCACTTTTTTATATGGTTTTATTTGGTATTACTGGAGCTTTTATTTATAAAGCTATAAATACTTTAGATTCTATGGTTGGATATAGAAATGAAAAATATGAAAACTACGGTAAAGTTTCTGCAAAACTTGATGATTTAGTAAACTATATACCAGCAAGAATAACAGCTATTTTAATAGCCCTACTTTTCTCTTGTAAAAAAGCACTATTTAACTTTTACAAATTTGGTCTTAAACATGATAGTCCTAATGCAGGTCATCCTATTTCAGCTATGGCTATAGCTATTAAAGTAAAACTAGGTGGGCCAACTTCATATTTTGGAAAAATAAAACAAAAACCTTTCTTTGGATTTGATGAAGATAAAGAAGAAATAGAAAAAGATGATGTAAAAGAAGCACTTAGTATAAAGCCAAAATTAGATTTATTTATAGTTTTAACTTTAGCTACTTTTGCTATAATTCAATTTTTATAAACTATTAAAGGCAAAAGAAAATATGAAAATAGCTATCTTATCAGATATAAAATCAAATGTATATGCACTTGAAGAAGTTATCAAAGATACAAAACAAAGAGGTATTGATGTTACTTTAAATCTTGGTGATGCCCTATATGGTCCAATTGCACCAAGAGAGACATATGATTTAATTAGACAAAGTCAATTTATAAATATCTGTGGAAATCAAGATAGAGAGATTTTAGAAGCATCACTTGCACAACTAGAAGAAGATAAAACTCTTAAATTTATCTACAATGATTTAGGAGAAGATGTTTTATACTGGATTCAAGACTTACCTTTTGAAAAACTTATTGGTGGAATTTATTATATGATTCATGGAACTTATTTTGATGATTCCCAGTATTTATTAGAAGATGTTTCAAGCGGAAAAGCAAATTTAAGAGAAGATAAAAAGATCAAAGAACTTTTAGATAATGTTGAAGCACAATTTATCTTTTGTGGACATTCACACATACCAAGATGTATAAATTTAAGTTCAGGGCAAGTAATCATAAACCCTGGTTCTGTTGGACTCCAAGCATATAAAAGTAATAAACCAAATAAACATACAATAGAAAATAACTATACAGATGCTTCATATGTAATTTTAACAGTTGAAAATGAATCATATAGTATCGAACAAATAAAAGTAGCCTATGATTTTGAAAAAGCTGCTTTAAAAGCTCAAGAGAATGGAAGAGATGACTGGGCGTACACACTAAGAACAGGTAAGGTTTTAGATTAAACTTCACTCTCTTATATTACTTTGCCCTTTTATTTCTTTTTATTAATAAGTAGACAAAAATGGTGCTCCAATAAATGATGTTACCACACCAATTGGCAGTGTTGAAGCTGTATTTATATTTCTTGCAATTAAATCAGAAACAACTAAAAAGAATCCTCCATAAAAAAAATACTGGAAAAATCAACTTATCAGCACTTTGTTTATAAATAAGTCTAATAGTATGAGGAATAATAAGCCCTACAAAACCAATAGGTCCTACAAAACTAATCGATATTCCAACTGCAAAAGAGACTGCAATTAAAAGAATTAGATTTAATCTATTTACATTTAAACCTTTTAAAAATGCTACATCATTTGAAAGTAGTAGAAGTTTTATTTGATTTTTAAATTTAATAATCAAACTTAAAAAAATTAAAGCAATAACTAAAACAATAAAAGGTGTCGAAAAGCCAACAATATCTAAACTTCCTAGGGTAAATCTAACAATTGAATAGTTCTCTTGTAAAGTACTAAGAAAAAATACTAACATCAAGGCAGATGAGTAAAAAAATGATAAAGCAATACCTATTAGAAGTATTGAGTTTGTCGATGCTAATAAAGAATTTTTACTAATAATTCTTGATATAAAATATAAAATCATAATAGTAATAAAAGAACCAATAACACCTGAAATATAAAGTGCAATTGCTGGAAAAAATACAATAGAAATAGCTGTAAAAAGTGTTGTACCACTAGCTATTCCTAAAGTGTATGGAGTTATAAGTACATTTTTAAATATTGTTTGAAAAACTAGTCCACTAAGACTTAAAATAGCACCAACAAAAAAGGCTAATATAATTCGTGGAACTCTAAGTTCCCAAAAGATTATACTTGTAGTTGATTCCATATCAAAAACATTTGATAAATCAAGAGTGCTCTCTCCAATAAATGGCGAAATTAAAATGATAATTATAGATATCAAATATGCTATTTTTTTCATAAATTCACCACCAAATGATTATCTACAATTTTCAATGAATTATCATAAAATTTATTTAAATTTTTAGAAGAAAAGAACTCTTCACTTGAACCAAAGAACTTTATTCTTCCCTCTTCAAGAAAAAGAATCTTATATTTTAAATGAAAAGCTAAATCAAGATTATGTGTTATTATAATTTTTTGCTCTAAAACTCTGATTTAAAAAGTTTATATACCTCTTTAACTCTTGTTATATCCATATTTGCAGTTAACTCATCGAAAATTGTTAGCCTCGCATTATGAATCATGCTTGAGGCTAAAAGTAATAGTTGTTTTTCTCCGCTACTTAAATTTATACAAGCTCTATCTTTGATACTTTCTATACCAATCTCTTTTATAATTTCATCAAGTCGTTTTTTATCAATTGTTGATATAAAAGAGAGTTCTAAAAATTCATAAACAGTTATATACTCATCAAATACTTCTAATTTAGGAGGAATATAGTTTATTAACTCAACTCTTTTTTATCATCGAGAGTAGAGATTTTTTCATTAAAAAGTTTTACATTATCATTTTCAATTAAATTACAAATCACTTTCGCAAGAGTTGATTTTCCAGCACCATTTGATCCAAGTATTATTAGATTTTCACCCTCATTTAAAAAAAATGAGATATCTTTTAATATAAAACTTGAGAAACTATCTATCTCTAACATTTTCTAAAATCTTTTTAAAATCATTCATAAAGTTTATTACCCTATTACTAGGAATTCCTGCATACTCTTTATCTATAATATAAATATTATCACTTTTACTTGCATTTATAGGTAGTTTTTTCCATACATTTTTTAAAGCGGATTTACTGATTCCATTTTCATTAATATATGGAGCTAATAAAACTATTACATCTGGATTCATATTTATTATCTTTTCTACATTTACAACAGGTTGAGCAAGACTTTGTGACTTATAAGTATTTGTATTTCCTGATGCTTTGATTATATCATTAAAATATAAGTTGTTTCCAGCGATATATATACTTTTATTTAAATCAGCTCTTGGACTAATTACTATCATAAAGCTTTTATCTTTAACTATATCTTTTAAAGCTTTTAATGATTTATCTATTGAAGATACTAACTCTAAAGATTTTTCTTCTTTTCCTAATATCTTCCCAACACTTTTTATAGTATTTTTAATAGATTTTAAATTATTCGTTTTAAACGAATAAAAATTCAAATTTAACTTTTTTAAGTTTTTTAATAACTCTTCATCATAATCTTGAGTTAAAACTAAAGTTGGTCTTGAAATAAGAAGTTTTTCCAAAGATATAGAAGCATAACCACCTATTTTAGGTATTTTCTTCGATTCTTCTGGATAATTACAGTATTGAGTATTTGCAACAATATCTTTGCCACTTCCTAGTGCAAAAACAATCTCGTTTAAAGAAGGTGAGAGAGTTATAATTCTCTCACCTGCAATTAAATTTATAGTAAAAAAAAGTAATAGACTAATTATATTTTTCATTAGAATTTAACTTTAACTCCAGCATAAAATTGTTCTCTCAAAGTTTGTTGGATAAATTGAATCATCTTTTATCCATAAGGCATTGTCTTGATTAAATAAATTTTGAATTTTAGCAAAAAATTCTACATTTTGATAATCATATGAAAGAGATACATCAGTTGAATGATATGCTTCTTGTTTTTGAGAAAAAGAGTTCTCAAAATCATTTGCTGCGTAAGTACTACTTCTATATGTATGAGATAAAACTGTTTTTAGTTTATCATACGTATATCCTAAGTTTAGTGTTACATTATGTTTTGATACACCTGGTAAATCTTTTCCATTGTATGTTCCATTAGACTCATCTTCTTCATCAATTTTAGCTACGATATATGAGTAGTTTAATGATGCATATAAGTTATCATTGATTAAATATTTATCAAATAACTCTAATCCATATTTATACGATTTATCAATATTCGTATTTCTATTTACAAACCCAACTTTATAATAGTAGATTTCATTTGTTAAATTACTTCTAAAAAGAGATATTTTTAACTTGTTGTTTTTTTGAATATTTGTATATCCAACATTAAAGTTATGTACCTTTGCAGGTTCTATAAAACCATTAAAGTCTGTAGTACTACTCCATGAACCACCACTAAATACCCAAGTAGAAGCAAAAAATCTATCAATATCAGGTGCTTGGAAAGATCTATTATAGTTTGCGAAAATA
>JDSF01000569.1_pt1 | contig 10225 bp, 12 predicted proteins | sample 199441 | NCBI WGS metagenome assembly JDSF01 (sample SAMN02592751, study PRJNA231836) | bioreactor metagenome | isolation source: continuous culture bioreactor denitrification-DNRA | place: Germany: Bremen
TTTTTAGGATTTTATTATCTTTTACTTGTCCTGTAATATCACATCCAACACCACAATATGTACAAACAGAGTTTATATCAGCAATCATAATCAACCGCCGCCAACAAATTGAAGTAATTCTAATTTATCATCATTAGCTGGTTTATAGTTTACCCATTCATCTTTTTTTACAATTTCCATATTTACAGCTGCTGCCATAACTTTATCTTCAATCTTTAGACTCGAAATTATCTCTTGTAAAGTAGTACCTTCCTCAAATACTTTTTCTCACCATTTACTATAAGATTCATCTTCTACCTTTAATTTTATATATTGGATTCTATCCAATTTTTATCAAAAAACATTTTAAGAGTTAAATCTTATAAATTATATAGAAGGTGTTTCCTTCGTCAATATAAATGGAGTAACTGTTAAGAGATTTAGAAATGCTTTGGTATTTGATTCTCTAATCTTTATATTTTAGATTGTCATGATAGAGTAATATAAGATATTAATTAGGTCTTTCAACCATATATCCAATTCCTCTAATATTTATTATAAAGTCTTCTTTTAATGCTTTTTTGACTCTATTAACTTCCGCTCTTATTGTTGCATTATCTATATTATCTCCATCATAGGCATATTCTCTAAACATATCGTAATTTACAACAAGACTCCTATTTTGTGATAATAAAGAGATAATTAAAAGCTGTCTTTTTGGTAGTATGTGAGGTTCATTATTAAAATAAAGTGTCATTGTATGATGATCAAAACTATATGATTTTGACAGACGCTTGTGCTCTTGTGGAACAATTCTACTTTTTAAAATCTTGTTTATTCTAAGATTTAACTCTTTTAAATGAAAAGGTTTTTTAGATAATCATGACATCCAATATCAAAGGCTCTTGATATTTCTTCAATATCTATAAGAGCTGAGATAAATATTGTAGGTATCATTCTTTTTTGTTCATGTAACTGTTCTAATAAAGTTAAACCATTTATATCTGGAAGGTTTATATCTAAAATTAGCATATCAAATTTTTGTTCATCAAGTACTTTTAGGCAAGTGTCACCATCTTTTGTTGAGACAATCACATGACCTACAGATTCTAGATATTGAGTAATTGCATCATTTAGCATTAAGTCATCTTCAAGTAATAATATTTTCATCTTTTATCCTCTTTTGAAACCATAGGTAAAGCTTGTCTCTTCTTCATTGGATTCAAGTTTAATCTCTATACTCTCTTCATCACAGATTTTTTAACTAAATTTAATCCTAAACCAAATCCCTCTTTTAGTTTTTCTTCTCTATAGTATTCTTCAAAAATCTTTTTTGGTTCTTGAATTACACTTGAGTGAGAAGTAAATTTTAACTTATAAAGATTTTCATCTTCAATAAGTGTAATAAAAATATTTTCATTTTCAAAACTGTATTTTATAGCATTTGTAATGTTATTGTCTATGATTCTTTGAAGTTTAGTTTCATTTAAATTAACTATTTTAGGTGTTTTAGTTGTTTGAAATAGAAGTCTTGATTTTGATTTAATTGCAACTTGAGAAAAGAAATCTATTCTACTTCTAATATAATCAACTAATTCAATATCTTGCTTGCTGTAATCTATTTGATCTTTTTTTATTAAATAACTTAAATCATCATATATAGAAAAAAGGTTTTTCATAGCAACTTCAATATTTGAAATATATTTATTTTTTCCATTTTCAAGTTCAAAAAGCTCAATATTTCCCATAATAACTGAAAGAGGAGTATTTGTTTCATGTACTGCATATCTTAAAAACTGTTTTTGAGAAGCTAGAAGATTATGAGAATACTCTTTCTCTTTGTTTAACTTTTTTGTTTGGTCTTGGTAATCTGCTGTACTTTTTTGAATCAGATGAGTTAAAGATTTAAGAGTTTTTGCAAAAGAAGCATCTTCATTTGGATTATTTTTAGGAATTATCTTTTGAGAAGTTATACTTTTCTTTGGTTCAGCAAGAGCTATGATAGTTAAGGTTTGATTTAAAAGCTCGTTATGTCCATCTTTATGAAAAAACTCTGCATAGGTAAAAAAACCAGACGTAGGTGCAATGGAAGAGAAAGGTTGAGTCTCTAATTTAATTAAGTCTCTCATATATCTTCTTCTTGCCATACAAGAGTATAGAAAAAATGTCTCTATTTGATAATTAAAAACAGTATCTTTAAAAGAGCTAAGTGAGTTACTCATAATTGCTTGAGCATCTCCAAAACCTAATCTTACTTTATCTCCTTGATTTAAATTTCCTCCACAACTTAGACTTCCATCTTCATGTTGTTCTAAAACTGCTCTTGCAGTTGGGATGCCATTTCTTTCAACTATTAAAGGAAATTCTGTTTGAGTTACACTATCTCCTAGATATTTTTATAAAAGCAGAGGGAGTCATTCCTGAAATTTCATAAATTCTATTTCCTTCTACTTTATCTATAGTGTGTTCTAATCCTATTGGAACCCAGTCAAATTTTCTTGCATTTTTTACTTTTAGAATATCTGAGTTTAATGATACTGCCACATAACCTTTTGATATGATTTTAGTACCTAAAGATATATATGTTTTTTTAAATAGACCATTATCTCCTGCCATACCACCACAAACCATGATTTTATTATCAAATTTTTCAATACCTTTTAAATACTCTTCTGCATTTGTTCCAGTCCCATCAGTAAAAGTAATAATTAGTTTTGTATTGTCTTGTACAATATTTTTTGCCATTTTATAACCTATTTCAAAAGAGTTCTCCTCTTCTAAAAGTTTAGCTTTTAAAAATGTATTATCAAAAACAGATATGGAGATTACTGTTTTAAATGTAGAGATTTTTGCCTCACTAATTTCTCCATCAGTTGTTGTTCCTATGCAGATAGCTTGTGGAAGATTATTACAAATAGAATTAGTTATAAGCTGCAAAGTATTAGCATCATGACCACAAAAAATTTGAACTAAAATATTTTTTTTCATTTTCAAAAAGGCTATAAGGTATTAATTTATTTAAATTATTATTATAAAAAGTATAGTTATATGTTTTCATTGGAAAATTGTATCATAAAAAAAAGAATTTTTTGTAAAAAATTGAATAAAAATTTATGTGTATAGTTGCCTTTTTATGGGCTTTTAAAGAATTATTTTATTTCGCTATATTCACGCTATATTGAGGCTAAATTCAGGCTATATTTTTCTTGTAATATTTCATCAATGGAAAAATTAATACCTTTTAAGTATTTAGTTTTTCGCAAAATATAATTAAATAAAAGGAATAAATATGTCAACAGAAGAGAAAGTACAACCTTTATCAAAACCACAATATAAAGCTCAATATGAGAATTTCATTGGTGGAGAGTGGATAGCTCCAAAAAGCGAAGAGTATTTTGAAAATGTGTCTCCAGTTGATGGTGAAGTATTAACAAGAATCCCAAGATCAAATGAAGAAGATGTTGAATTAGCAATTCAAGCTGCAAACAAAGCATTTGAATCATTTAAACATACTTCTGTAGTAGAAAGATCTACAATGTTAAATAAAGTTGCAGATGCAATTGAAGCAAATTTAGAAGCTCTTGCAATTGCAGAAACTTTAGATAATGGTAAAGCAGTTAGAGAAACTATGGCAGCGGACGTTCCTTTAGTAGTTGACCATTTTAGATACTTTGCATCAGTAATTAGAGCTGAATCTGGTACAGTTTCTGATTTAGATGAGAATACAATTTCTCAAGAAGTTCATGAACCTTATGGTGTTGTAGCACAAATTATTCCTTGGAATTTCCCACTTTTAATGGCAGCTTGGAAACTAGCTCCTGCATTGGCAGCTGGAAATTGTATTGTTATGAAACCAGCATCTGCTACTCCAATGTCAATTTTACTTATGATGGAAACAATTGCTGATGTATTACCAGCAGGAACTGTTAATATTATTAATGGAGCAGGTGGAAAAATTGGTAAATATTTATCAACTCATCCTGATATTAAAAAAGTTGGATTTACAGGTGAAACTACAACAGGTCAGTTAATTATGCAATATGCAACTGAAAATATTATTCCTTCTACATTAGAACTTGGTGGTAAATCTCCAAATATCTTTTTAGAGTCTATCATGGATGCTGATGATGAGTTCTTTGATAAAGCAATTGAAGGTTTAGTTTTATTTGCATTTAACTCAGGTGAAGTTTGTACTTGCCCTTCAAGAGCATTAATCCAAGAATCAATTTATGAGCCATTTATGGAAAGAGTACTAGAAAGAGTAAAAGCTATTAAATTAGGAAATCCTTTAGATCCTTCTTGTATGATGGGTGCTCAGTGTTCAACTTCTCAACAAGAAAAGATTTTAGATTATATTAGAATTGGAAAAGAAGAGGGTGCAGAGGTTCTTATTGGCGGTGATGCATTCAAGAGTGAAGAGCATCCAAATGGAAACTATATTCAGCCAACACTATTTAAAGGTCATAATAAAATGAGAATTTTCCAAGAAGAGATTTTTGGACCTGTTCTTGCAGTAACTACATTTAAAGATGAAGACGAAGCACTTGAAATTGCAAATGATACTATTTATGGTCTTGGTGCTGGTGTTTGGTCAAGAGATGCACACCAATTACATAAATTCTCAAGAGGAATTGAAGCAGGTCGTGTATGGGTGAATTGTTATCATATGTATCCATCTCATGCATCATTTGGTGGATATAAAAAATCTGGTATTGGAAGAGAAACTCATATGATGATGTTAAACTCTTACAGACATACAAAAAATATTTTAACTTCTTATTCTAAAGATGCATTAGGATTTTTCTAGGTCTTAAAGTAAAAAAATAGATGTATAGGAGAATTTCTCCTATGCATAAAAAGAAAAATAAGGTAGATAATATGAGTACTCAAAGATTAGCTGTTACTCCTGCAGCAGTTGAAGTTATAGAAAAGCTTAAAGAAGAAAATGGTGAATTAGTATTTAATCAAAGTGGTGGATGTTGTGATGGTACAGCTCCTATGTGTTATGCCAAAAGTGATTTTTATGTACCTTCTAGAAATGTAAAACTAGGTGAGATAGCAGGATGTGAGTTTTTTATGGATAGAGACCAATTTGAATATTTCAAACACTCTCATATAACAATTGATGTAAAAGAAGAGAAGGCTGCTTTTGGAAATTCATTTTCTTTAGAGATAGATTTAGGTTATCAGTTTTTAACTAAATCTAGAATTTTTACTGATGAAGAGTATTCTAAACTAGAAGAGATTTAAAGTACTACTTTTTTACATGTAATACTTTAAATCTATCACCCATACCCGTTGGTTCTAATAGAGTTTTAACTTTTTGTGATTCTCTTAAATAGGTGTTTTCATCACTGTTGGCTTTTAAAATTTCAAGTAAGTCTATTATTCCAAATTCAATTAAAGCTTGCATTTGGGTTTTAAATTTTATATCTTCTATTTCATGATTTTTAAAACAGTCAACTAAATGGTTGAAACAGACATCATAAGTAATATCTGATTTTGTATATAACTCTTTTAAATTTAGAGCTTCTTCAAAAATAGGGAAAACTTTGTGTTTTGTATAAATTCTTGTTGAAAAATCATTTCTTGGGAATCTGTCACCATAATCAAAAGTAATAAATTCAAATTTTTTTATATTTGAACAGATGTTTTTTATGAACTCTTCATAACCAATACCAATCTCTCCTTTTGTTATTTTGTAATTTTCGCAGTGTTTGATAATCTTTTCATCTTTACAATTTTCAAACTCTATTTTATGATTTTTTACATAAGCAATTTGAAGCTGAGTATCTTTTGTATTTACAAGTTCACATGAAAAGGCATCAAAAATCTCATTTGCTATAATAAAAGCATGTGGTAGTTTTACTTCGGAAATATTATTGTAGTATTTTATTTTTATAACATCTCCAAAACACTCTTGCAAATATTTTATTTGCTGTTCCTGCAAACTTGGGAATCTTTCAACGATAGCAAAATTTAGTGTCTCTAAAAGTTTTGGATTTAGAGTGTAAATAAATTGAATAATATCTGCAAATAAATATCCATGATGAGCACCAACTTCTAAAATAGTAGTATCTTTAGGTAATGTTCCTTCTTTTATAGAATCAACAACTCTTTTTCCAATACTTCCTCCAAAAAAAGATGAGGTGGAAACAGAAGTGTAAAAATCTCCTTCTTTACCTATTTGTTTGTAATTTGCATAATAGCCATCATCACTATAAAGCCAGTTTTCAAAGTATTTACTGAATTTTTGTTTTTGATTATTCATGTTGAAAGTGTATCTAAATGTAGGTTAGGATTTTAAACAAAAGAGGAGTTTTTAATCCTCTTTATGTTCTATTGTACGCAAGCGTCTACAATAGCTTCTTGATTAGCATATAAATAGATCTCTACTCTTCTATTTAGTGCCATATTATCTTTTGTAGTGTTAGGTGCTATTGGTTTATTGTATGAGCAACCTTTTGAAAATATTTGGTTTTTTATACCGCTGTTATAAATTGTATTTCCAACATTAGATGCTCTTTGTTCAGAAAGTTTTTGATTATATTCAAATGAACCTCTACTATCAGTAAAACCAACTACTTGAACAATAGTATCTGGATAGTTTTTTAGAACATCAGAAATTTTGGCAATTTTTCTTGACGCTTCTTGTGTTGGTGTTGCAGAATTAGTTTCAAAAACCATACTGTCTCTTAACATAATTTTTACGTACTTATCAGTATTTGAGACAATTAAATCATTATCTGGATTTAAAGCTGCATTTGGGTTATTATTAACATTAGTATTAAGTTTATCTGCAACTTCTTTTGCTTGCTGATCCATAGAATAACCAATTCCACCACCAATAGCAGCACCAATAGCACCACCTATAACGGCTCTTTTACCTTTATTGCTACCTTTTGTAGAAGCACCTATGACTGCTCCTAAAATACCACCAATAAGGGCACCTGATTGAGTTTTTGACATCCCTGTATTATTTGAACTTGGTTGAGGGTCATTACCTTGAGTTGCACAACCTGTTAATATTGCTGCAACGATAGTTGTAGCTGCAAATTGCTTTAATATAGTTGTTTTTTTTCATAATTGCTTCCTTTTTTATTCTTAGTAATTATAACATTCTCTTGGTGAAATAATTGTGAAATTAATCAATTTTTTGTAACTACATTGTAGTGCTTTTTTAGATATAATATATATTAATAAAAATAATAAGGAGAAGCTTATGAATAAAAGAACAAAAATTTTAGCAACTTTAGGCCCAGCAAGTGACACAGTAGAGATAATTGAAGGTTTGATTAAAGCTGGTGCAAATATGTTTAGACTAAACTTTTCCCATGGAAGCCATGAATATCATCTAAATACATTAAATAATATTAGAACGGCAATGAACAATTTAGATACAACAGTTGCAATTTTACAAGATATTTCAGGACCAAAGGTGAGAATAGGAGATTTAAAAGAGCCATTTGAACTCTATCGTGGTGATACAATTACTTTTTTAAAGCATGATATTATTGGATATAAAGAAGAGAAGAAAAAATATGTAGTATCAATTAATTATCCTGAATTACTTGATAAAGTAAAACAAGGTGAGTATATCTATTTATATGATGGAACAATTAGAGCAAAAGTAATAGAAACAGGTGATGAGATTAAAGCTAGAATTGAAAATCATGGTGTTTTAAACTCTAGAAAAGGTGTAAACTTTCCAAATACAGTAATTGATATTGATGTAATTACAAAAAAGATAAAAAAGATATTGCTTGGGGAGTTGAAAATAAGGTTGATTATTTTGCAATTTCATTTGTTCAGAATCAAAGAGATATGTTACATGCTAGAGATTTATTAGGTGATTATAGTGGTAAACTAATTGCAAAAATAGAGAAGTTTGATGCAGTTGAAAATATTGATGAAATACTAGAAGTTAGTGATGGATTAATGGTTGCAAGGGGTGATTTAGGGATAGAAGTTCCATATTATGAAGTTCCTACTATTCAAAAAAGACTTATCAAAAAAGCAAATGCAGCTTGTAAACCAGTAATAACTGCAACACAAATGCTTTTATCTATGACTGAGCATGAAAGAGCAACAAGAGCAGAGATATCAGATGTTGCAAATGCAGTATTAGATGGTACGGATGTTGTGATGTTAAGTGAAGAGAGTGCAGTTGGTGTTGACCCTGTAAATGTAGTTGATACAATGAGTAATATCATTGTTAAAACAGAAGAGATATATGCCTTTGATAAACATGATAAATTAAACTATAATGATGATTTTGATGTTATTCAAAGTACTGTTACTAAACTTGCTGATGATTTAAAAGCAAAAGGAATATTAACACTTACAAGTTCTGGAAAATCAGCTATGAAGATATCAAGATATAGACCTTCTACACCAATCTTAGCCTTTACTCATAAGAAAAAAGTTTTACATACTCTTTGTGGTGTTTGGGGAGTAAATCCAGTTGGTGTGATAAAAGAGTCTCAGGCTTCTAAAATGTTTCAAAAGATGTTAAAAAACCTTGATGAAAAAGGTTTATTAGATAAAGAGGGTCCTTATGTTGCAACAGTAGGATATCCTGTAGGTATGCCTGGGAGTACAAATACAATTAAGATATTAACAGCCTCAGAAATAGAGTACTATTTAAACTTAGTTAGTAAGAAGAAGTAAGATTTTAATCTTTCTTTTTCTTTAGTACCACTTCAAATTCTGCCCCAATATACTCTTTATTTAGGTATTTAAAGTTCATATTTCTAGCATTTATTTGACCTTTCATATGACTAACAATAATTGTTTGTGTCATATATAAACCAATTCCAGTACCTTGACTTTTAAATTTAGTAGTAAAATAAGGTTCAAAGATTTTATCTAAAATATCTTTTTTAATTCCACCTGCATTATCTTTAATTTTTATTGAGACAATTTCTTGCTCACACTCTACGGTTACAAATATATATTTTTCTTCATTTTTTGATTCTTGTAAGGCATCTTTTGCATTTGTAAATATATTAAGAATTGCTTGAGTTAGTTCATTTTCTAAACCATACAGTGTACATGGTTTAATATCTCGTACTACATGAATATCTTTATCTTTTAAACTTGATGAGATTAAAGTGAAAACTTTTTTTAATGTATCTTCTATATCAAAATGAATTTTTTCTTTATCTTCTTTAAAAAAGTTTCTAAAATCTTCTATTGTTTGTGATAATATCTTTGTATTATGAGTAATAGTATCTAAAGAATAGTACATCATATCTTTTTCAAAATCCCCATTTCATCTTGCATCTTTATACCAGATGCAGCAGTACTTATTGTACTTAAAGGCTGTCTCCATTGATGAGCAATATTTCCTATCATTTCACCCATTGCTGCAAGTTTTGATTGTTGATTTAGTATTTCATCTTTTTTTCTGATATTAAATACTTGTTTTTTTACTTCTTTTTCAAGATTTGTATTTAATAATTTAAGTTTTTTATTTTTTTTAGTTAATTCATTTTCATATTCTGAAAATCTCTTTTGGAGATGGTTTGCTAAATACGTTAGTGTAAAAATAAGCATCAATGATATTACAATGGAGATTAAAATAATAGTCTTTTTTGCTTCTGTTAACTCTTTTTTTAATTCTTCTTTTTTTAATTTTATTTGATTTTTTAATTTTGTAGTATATTGACCTGTCCCAATTATCCAATTTAATTTTTCAATAGTTTTTACATAAGATATTTTTTTAGATATTGAAGTTTTTAGGTTATAACTAGTAGGTGTATATTCTATAAAACCACCATTTTTATTTTTCGCAGTTTTTAGAATATTTTTAATAATAGCTTGTTCTATATTACTTGCATCTGATAATTTTTTACCTATAAAATCTTTATTTATATGAGATAGAGTGGTTCCTTTATTGTTTAGTGCAAAGATATACTCATCTTTATCATATTTAATAATTTTAATTATCTTTAGAATCTCTTTTTCTATTTTTTTATCAATATCTTCTTGGTATTTTGCCGTACCTATATAAATGTCTAGTGGTTCAAATAATTTTATATAACCAATTTTTTTAAAGTTACCTTCTCTTTTTGGTTTTTTCCAATACCAAGTACTAAAGCCTTCTTTTTTTGAAAGAGCAATTTTTTTTAAAATTTTTGATAAAATAGTTACCTTGACTATCTTTCACATTTGAAAAATCTTTTCCTTCATGTTCAGGTGTTTGTGGATTCATTATGGTTTTATTATCTAAGTTTATTAAAAA
>JDSF01000570.1_pt1 | contig 10168 bp, 9 predicted proteins | sample 199441 | NCBI WGS metagenome assembly JDSF01 (sample SAMN02592751, study PRJNA231836) | bioreactor metagenome | isolation source: continuous culture bioreactor denitrification-DNRA | place: Germany: Bremen
GACGCCGATCCAATTCAATACAATAATGGTCATATTCATATTTGATTTTCTCAGGAGACGACAATGACACGAAAAACTATGATTTTTTTGCTAGCAACGTTACTGAGTTGCTTCATTGTTCAAAATACTATTGCGCAAGAGATCAGCGAAGATGATATTTCAGGGGAAATTATTGGTGGTCTGCGCTTACTGACCATTGAACCTGGTCAAGCGAATGATTTTGTTATCTATCGTGGGGATTATATCCAGCCATCGGTTTCAGGACAAAGTGACTTCACCATTGCGATTCCAGATCTGAAAATTGAAAAATCTTTTCCGGCGAAAGAAGAAGAACGGGCATATATAAAGATGAAAAAACCCGGCAGCTATACATTTACGGCCGGAACGGTCCAAGGAACATTAAAAGTCATTGAATACACAGCCACATACTACACAGAGCTATCTGCGGAACAAGCTGATAAGATTTTACAAAACACCAACCCTCTGATTCTTGACGTCAGGACACCAGGAGAATTCAAACAGGGCTACATCCAAGGAGCAAATCTACTGCCAGTACAGGTCATACAACAGAATATTCAAAAATTGGAGCAGTACAAAACCCAGGACATTTTTATTTACTGTGCTACTGGCAATCGTAGTACAGTCGCTTCGCGGATATTAATTGAAAGTGGCTTCAAGAAGATATACAACCTGCGTTATGGTATTGCCGACTGGGCAAAACGTAGACACCCGGTTGTCCGATAGATTCTCAGGTCACTTCAGCAGTAACCAGCGCATATTTTTCATCACATTCTCTTGTCCTGCGGTCTCAAAGTGATTCACTGAGCTGTGCCGAATCTCGTCAATTGCTTCATTTAATTTCTGCATGACATGGAAGCGTTCATCTTTATTCTGTAGAGTCTTGTCTTTTTATTTGGGGCTGGATGTATCTCGCAAATCGGTCCTAACTTTCTAGCGGGGACAATGCTCTACTTTTTATAGAGACCTATCCACAAATTCTGCGGAGGACCGATTGACGTTTTTTATGAGCTTACTCGTCTGTTGGCATAACTAATGGCAAGACCAGTGTAAATGTAGTTCCTTGATCGACGTCACTCACAACACTGAGTTTTCCACCATGATTTTTCACGATGTCGTATGAAATGCTCATTCCCAACCCGGTCCCCTTGCCAACTTCTTTTGTCGTGAAAAATGGTTCAAAAATGCGGTTGAGATCCTTCGCCGGAATTCCGCAGCCGGTATCGGATACTGTGATATAGACGTTTTTACCCTTAGACCAGGTTTTGATACTAATTACACCCTGCTTTTCAATCGCCTGTACCGCATTGACCAACAGATTGACAAAGACCTGATTAATCTGCTGAGGAAAACAATCAACAGTGGGAATATCACCGAAATCACGTATCACAGTGGCCTTGTATTTAATCTCGTTCCAGACCAAATTGATAGAGCTTTCCATGCAGTCATTAATATCTGCAGCTTCGCAAATCTCATCTTCCTTCCGAGAAAACCCTTTCAGCCCCTGCACGATATTTTGCACTTGACCTGTTCCTTCCAACGACTCTTCGATCAGGATCTGCCCATCCTCGATCAGATTATTAATGCGTAAGTTTTCACGCATTTGAACAGCGTCTTCAATTGCTAATTGATACTCCTTAGTCTTAAATGCATCGGCCATGAAGTCTTACATATGAAATCAGATTCTTAAAATATTTCCGAAGTGACCCAAGGTTGCTTCTAATAAATGCAATCGGATTATTGATCTCGTGCGCTACTCCAGCAGCTAACACGCCGACTGAGGCCATTTTTTCCTGTTGGAGAATCATTGATTGAGCAGATTTAAGATCCTTGAATGACTGACTGGCTCGCAACATATAACGAAGTCGGTAACCGAGAATAACCAAATTGATAGGTTTGCTGGAAAAATCGGTTGCACCAGCTTCATATGCCTGGTGAATAGAGTCTACATCTTCTAAACCAGTTATAATCATTACCGGTAGATGCTTCCCGCCAGGAAGTTGTCTTAAAGCGCGACACGTTTCAAAGCCGTCCATGATCGGCATCATGGCATCGAGTAGGATCGCTTGCGGATGGGTTCTGGTGAAAATTTGGAGCGCGTCTCGACCATTATCGGCCTCGACTGTCACGAATCCTTGTTTCTTTAAGTAGGCGCACAGCATAAGGCGAGTGGCGATATCATCGTCTACAACAAGTATCAAAGCTCCTGTTTCTGCGCTTTTCGGCATTGCCTTTCCCCACAAAATCAGTTGTTTTTGTGTTAATCCCTGTTAGGGACTGTCCAAATTACTACGTCTGTCCGTGATTGCCAAAATCTCTGTGTCATCATCAACAAAAAGTATGCTTTCCATTTTTTTCTTGTCAGCTGCATTTAATGTATAGTATCAAATAAGAATTATCTAACATTAGTAAAAGTTATTACCACCTCACAGAAATCAGCGAAATCAAAAGATTTGTAAATGACTTGGAGAGTTTTCTATGTGAACTTCATCCGTATTGATTCCGCGGTTACGGATTCACCCCTAATAAATATCAAAAGGTTCAAAAAATGTCATTAAATGTTATGAGTAAATACAGATTCCATAAAGTTCGGCAAAAAGGCGTCAATTAAAAAATCGAACATAGAAAAAAAAACGGAACCGACAAAGAGTCAAATGACAGGAACAATGTGGATGGTTTTAAGAAAACCTAGCCGGAATGCAGGCAACGACAGAAGGTGACAAAACATTGCATAATCAAGATTTGAATCCAGTCATAAGCGTCATATTCGTCGATGACGAAAAAAGAATTCTTTCTGCACTGCAGCGTTTAACCGTTGATGAAGAATTTGCCATCATAACGGCATCCAGCGGAGAAGAAGCATTGGAATTCCTGAAATGCACGCCCAATGTCGGTCTTATTGTCTCTGACCTAAGAATGCCGGGCCAGACAGGAATTGAATTACTTGAAAAAGTCAGGATACTCTCTCCAGATACCTTGCGCATTCTCCTCACCAGCTATTCTAGCACCCCTTCCGCTATCGCAGCGATCAACAAAGGCGAAGTTTATCGTTTCATCACCAAGCCGTGGGACGATGAAGAACTTATTCTTATTTTGCGCGAGGCCGTAGAAAGATACCGTCTGGCCAGTGAAAACAGCCGTCTCGCCGAACTCGTTAAGCAACAACATGGAGAACTCAAGGAGTGGAATACACGCCTTGAGCAAAGGGTTCGTGAACAGACAGAACAATTCCGAGTTCTTTTTGACGGCATTCCTGATCCCCTCTTACTACTTTCACCTGAGCTCAAAGTTAACTGGGGAAACCGTAGCGCGAGCGAAGTGTTTAAGCTGGAACCTTCCAATCTGGTGGGAAAAAAGTGCAAAGAACTATGGATCGAAAGCGACATGTGTTGCACAAACTGCAACGCTATACAAAGTTTTCAAACTGGCCAAGTCTTCAACAGCAACCTTAAATCATCCGATGGTCGAATCTGGGACGCACGTTTTTTCCCCGTTATCGATGATCTCGGAGTCGTGAAAAATGTGATTGCCATGTATATCGATATCACTGAAAAAGAAGCTCGCCAAGCCGAAATTCTTCGTGCAGGTCAATTGGCGTCGCTTGGAGAATTGGCTGCTGGCGTCGCCCACGAAATTAACAATCCGATCAACGGTGTTATCAACTACGCACAGATTTTACATAATCGTAGCGATGCACAGAGCCAAGAAAACGATATTACTCGCCGTATTATCAAGGAGGGAGAAAGAATCGCTGGTATTGTCAGAGGTCTTCTCTCCTTTGCACGTGAACGACAAGAGAACATGACTCTGGTTCCTCTTCAGGAAATTCTATCTGAAACTCTGCCACTGGTTGAAAGTCAATTGGGCAAGTCGGGCATCCGTCTGATATTGGATGTCGATTCTGAACTACCGCCGGTTGTCGCACTCAAACAGCAAATTCAGCAAGTATTTTTGAATCTTATCAGCAATGCTCGTTACGCCCTCGACAATAAATACCCTGGGAACAATGATCAGAAAACCCTGATAATACGAGGGGAGTCGTGCACGCTTGCCGAGGAGCCAGGGGTGAGGGTCATTTTTCATGATCAGGGGATTGGCATTCCTGAAGATATTATCGAAAAGGTCATGAACCCGTTTTTTTCAACGAAACCACATGACAAGGGGACTGGACTCGGATTAAGCATCAGTCACGGGATTATCACCGATCATGGTGGCAGATTGACAATCGACAGCGATTTTGGAAAATTCACTCGCGTCAGTGTAGAACTGCGAACCCGACAAACACAGGGAGACGATAAATGAGTGCAACGATTCTTGTCGTAGACGACGAGGAGAGCATCCGCTTCACCTTTAAGACTTTTCTTGACGAAAAAGGCTATCAGGTAAGCGTCGCTGAAAATTATGATCAGGCCATGACCTTGCTCACGGCACATGATTTCGATCTTGTTTTCTGCGATATTCTTCTCGCAGGCAAGACTGGGATCGACTTTCTGACAGAAGTTTCAGCTCTCAAGCTGCACTGTGCAGTGGTCATGGTGACCGGATTCCCTACCGTCGAAACTGCCGCCGAAGCAGTTAGGCTTGGAGCTTTTGATTACCTGGCTAAACCTGTTACTCAGACAGCTTTACTGCGAATAGCCGAAACCGCCCTCCGCTATCAGCGGCTCGAACAGGAAAAAGCCACATATCAGACAACCTTAGAAGCTGTATTCCGTAGCGTCAGGGACGCCATCATTACTGTCGACCAACAGATGACCATTCTCGCCGGCAATGCAGCGGCTGCCAAAATCTGCGGATTTTTGCCCCAAATGGTTGGCCAGACATTTAATGGTCTCTGCCAGGGATGTAGCGGTAAATGTCGTGAAGCTCTCAGCGCTACCCTGGACAAAAAAAATTGCGTGGAACATGAGCAATTCGAATGCGACCATCAGGATCGCCCACAGCAAGTTGTCAGCATCAACACCTCGCCGCTCTTAGGTTGTCACGGCGAATTTACCGGTGCGATTCTGGTAATTCGAGACGAAACTCGTCTCCGTAGCCTGGAGCGTGACCTCCGGGAGCGCACGATGTTCCACCACATCATCGGGAGTAGTCACCGAATGCAGGTGGTCTACAGTTTGTTAGAAAAACTCGCCGACGTACCAACGACCACTCTCGTTGTCGGTGAGAGCGGAACAGGAAAAGAACTCGTTGTCGACGCTTTGCATTTTCAGGGAGAACGTCGTCACGGCCCATTGGTCAAAGTCAACTGTGCTGGTCTGTCGGAAAATCTTCTTGAAAGCGAACTGTTCGGGCATGTCAAAGGTGCCTTCACCGGAGCACTCAAGGACAAGTCCGGCAGATTCATTATGGCTAACGGCGGTACAATCTTTCTTGATGAAATTGGCGACATCTCCCCAAAGATGCAGACGCGGCTACTACGGGTCTTACAGGAAAAGGTTGTTGAACGGGTTGGTGACGCACGGCCGATCAAAGTCGATGTACGGGTTGTGGCAGCCACCAACCAGAACCTGGCTGAAAAAGTTAAAAACGGAGAATTTCGCGAGGATCTTTTTTACCGTCTCAAGGTGGTAACCGTTGAGTTACCACCTCTTCGAGAACGGCATACAGACATCCTTCAATTAACAGAGTATTTTATCGACAAGTTCAACCGGAAATTAAATCGACAGATTAGAGGAATTTCCGAATCAGTCAGAAAATTTTCATGAACTGCCAGTGGCCCGGAAACGTTCGGGAACTGGAGCACGTGATGGAACATGCCTTTATTCTCTGCCCTCATGCGGTGATCACAGTTGAGCATCTGCCGCTTGATCTACTGGATAAAAATGACGAGCATAATCAGCAGGACGAGCCAACAGATGTGGATGCAACAGCCATTCTCCGAGCACTGGAATCGACCGACTGGAACAAGGCTAAAGCTGCCCGCCTGTTGGGGATGAGCCGACGCACCATTTACCGTAAAATCAATGAATATCAAATCGTTAAAGATTAAGCAGCTCTTCTGCTAATCGTTGTCCTTCCCATATGTGCCATGGCACACTTTTGTCATGGCACAAAACTGTGCCATGACACGTTTTCCCTCTCTTACAGGTCCATCCTGAACAAATTTCTCCTCCACTATCCTTATTTTTCCTCCACAAAAAACAAATACCGTAACCACTTGTAGTTATTAACACTTCTTGACTTTACTTCAATATCAAGAAGACTTTCCCTCCCTCAATTGTCTTATTATCTATTTTTTCTCATTCTTGGCACGCTCCTTGGAAATGACTTAGTAAGAACGTTAAAAAGCCAGCAACGAACAGTTTATTAAAAGTCATCATATAAGGAAGACGACGTGGAAAAGAAATCAAATATCATCATAACCTGTCCATTTCTAAAAAACCCCTTTCCAGAGTGCTTCTGTACACAACTTAAAAGTCTCGTCATTCCAATGACTCTAAAATATTGTGCCGGTGATTTTCAAGCCTGTGAAATTTATCAAAAACACCAAACAGATAGTGAAACGGCGCCAGAGTTATCAGAGCCGGATGAATCCGATTGAAAATGAGAAGTTAATCTCGACGCAAATCAAGAGCAGAGAAAATAAAGAACAGTCAATTATAAATCTGAATTAAGGAGAAACTTCATGTTTAAAAATTTAAGTCTGGTCAAAAAACTTTCTTTCGGCTTTGGAACAGTCCTCTTACTTCTAACTCTGGTTGGGTTTATCGCCTACAGCTCATTGGATAATGCCACTGATGGATTTTCTCATTATCGAGAAATGGCTCGTGACACCAACTTGTCGGGACGGATCCAAGCCAACATGCTGATGGTTCGGATGAGTGTCAAGAATTACATCATCTCCAGCAGTGAAAAAGACAAGCAGCAGTTTTCTAAGTACTGGGATAAAACTCAGACCTTTATGGATGAAGCCCAAACTGAGATTAACGATCCGAGGCGGGCCGGATTGATTGATGAGATCGCTGATAACCTGACGAAATATAACAATGGCTTCAATAAAGTCATTGCTTTGATCGACGAGCGGAACCACAAGGTTCACAATGTTCTGAATTTGGTCGGTCCAAAAATCGAAAAAGATCTGACAGGCATCCTTGAATCAGCCAAGAGAGATGGGGACATGACTGCCGCTTATTATACCTCTCTTTCAATACGAAACCTGCTACTGGCACGCGTTTATGCGATCAAATTTCTTGATACCAACGAACATGCTGCGGTCGACCGGGTCGACAGTGAGTTTGCCGAGATGCGCAAGAACCTGAATACTCTCGATCAAGAACTTGAGAATTCGGGCCGCCGCGCACTCTGGACTGAAGCTCACGATGGTGTCTTGAGCTACCAGGCGACGTTTGCAGAAGTCGTCGAAATAATCGAGACACGCAATAGTATTATCACTGGAACTCTCGACAAAACAGGTCCGAAAGTCGCTGCGACCATAGAAGATGTGAAGCTTGATATCAAAGGGATTCAAGACAAACTAGGCCCGCAAATGCAGGCTGCAAACGGTAAAGCAGTCGCTATTATTTTGACACTCGCTGGGATTGCCATTGTTTTCGGATTTACCATTGCCTATTTTGTCACCCGCAGCATTACAGGACCAATCAACAAAGGTGTCACATTAGCCAACGAGATCGCCAAGGGAGATTTCAGTCAGCGGATGAATATGAGTCGCGGTGATGAGATCGGCAAGCTGGCGAGCGCACTCGACTCAATGAGTGAATCACTACAACGTGCTGCCGGTCTGGCTGAAGAAATCGCTGAAGGGAACCTGGACGTAGAAATGACCCTCGCTTCAGATAAAGACCAACTTGGTTTGGCATTGCAAAAGATGACCAACAACCTCAACACGATTCTTGGTCAAATCCAGATTTCAGGAGAGCAGATTGCCTCCGGTAGCAGCCAAGTGGCCGACTCCAGCCAGGCTCTCTCTCAAGGTGCAACGGAACAGGCAAGCAGCTTAGAAGAAATTTCTGCCTCACTCAATGAGATGTCGTCTCAAACCTCCACTAACGCCGAAAATGCGACTCAAGCGAACGCACTGTCGGTCGATGCCCAAAAATCGGCTCAAAAAGGCAGCAACCAGATGCAGGTGATGGTCGAAGCGATGACCGAGATTAACGATGCCGGTCAAAATATCTCAAAGATTATTAAAACCATCGATGAGATTGCGTTTCAAACCAACCTGCTGGCCCTTAATGCTGCCGTCGAAGCAGCCCGAGCCGGGCAACATGGCAAAGGCTTTGCTGTCGTTGCCGAAGAGGTTCGCAACCTGGCGGCCCGAAGTGCCAAGGCCGCTGCAGAAACAGCCGAGCTGATCGAAAGTTCGGTGGAGAAAACCAAGAACGGCAGTACCATTGCCAATCAAACAGCCGAGGCTTTAGAGGAGATCGTTGGTGGCATCAGTAAGGTTTCCGATCTCGTCGCTGAAATTTCCGCCGCAAACAACGAGCAGGCTCAAGGGATTACGCAGATCAACCAAGGAGTAACCCAGATCGACCAAGTCACCCAGCAGAATACTGCTAGCGCAGAAGAATGTGCGGCGGCTTCCGAGGAGCTGTCCAGTCAGGCCGAACAAATGCGCCAGATGATGCAACAATTTACTTTGAAACAAGGACAGCAAATTCATCGCTCGGTAAGTCCTGCTCCAACCAGAGTACAGTCAAATACAAACTGGGCACAGATGGAGCAAGCGCAGATAAAAGCTCCTGCAGCAGCATCACAGATCGCCTTGGACGACGATGATTTTGGAAAATACTAAGCCTGATCAGAATATCGATTTTTGCTAAGGGAGTATAAAGTCCATGACTAATGTAGCCGTTAAACTTGAACCAGAACAATTTCAACAAATGGAAGATTCACAACGGGATCTATTTTTGACTTTCCGTTTACGCGATGAAGATTATGGTCTCGCAATCAACTATGTTACAGAGATTATTGGTATTCAGAAAATCACCGAAGTTCCAGATTTACCCGTAGAAATCAAAGGGGTGATCAATTTGCGCGGCCGGGTTATCCCAGTGATGGACATTCGATTGAGATTTTGTCTCGAGAGTCGCGACTATGATGATAGAACCTGTATCATTGTCGTCGAGGTCAATGATAATATCATGGGTATTGTCGTCGACCGCGTCAATGAGGTTGTCGAAATAACTGCTGATCAAATAGAACCTCCGCCTTACAAAAAAGGAAGAGAAAAAGGTTATATTGTGGGAATGGGAAAGGTTGGAAATGAGGTTAAGGTCCTGCTTGATGTTGAATCATTGGTTGATGGATATGAAAAATTTGTGAATTAACCTACTGATGAAGACGTTCCAATTATCCTTAAAATACTTGCTGTTTACTCCTTAATCATGGCTAACAAAAGAGCGGCCCATAATCTTAGGCCGCTCTTTCAATGATACATGCATTCATCGTTTGGCTTAAACACTGTCAATAAAATTATAAATTCACTTCAAGGAGTCGTAACAGCGAACGCCTCAGTTTTAATGGAAAATAGTTTGGTTCAGGCCAAATGTTTGATGACAGTCTTGCGTAGAGTGAAATCGATACAATGACCCAATGGGAACGAAAATATCATCACACTTGCAAAGACCACAGAAGCATTATTTTTCATAATCTTACGATAGATTAGTCAACATATTGTTTAAGTTTACTGAGTAGTAAAACTAGATCTTGCCGGACCGATTCATGAGTATATTCATCAGCAGGATCCGCTGGTTGCCCCTCAGCCTGAAACAGAGGACGTTCTTGATACATTCCCCCCCAGCACACGTCGATTTCACGGACAAATTCGTGCAACAAATAATTGCTTGCGAGAAGGCGCTCTATGATCTCCTTCAATACACTCAATGGTTGCTTCTGCAGACGGGCGACTCGCAGTTCATTATCTTGCACTCTACGACGTAGTATTGCTTTCAGTGCTCCAGAAGGGTCCTGAGTGTTCGCGTTAATCCATTGCGCCACGAGAGCAATCGCCTGTTCTTGCTCAGAAACGGGAGATCCCCCCTTCATCAACCCCTCCCCGGCCCGGCCAATGGCTCCAGCTACACTGAACTTTTGCTGGACACGCAATTCAGCTTGCACTTTTTCCTTATCAGGATCCTGATTTTTGCTCATTTTTAGATTCCTAGTACGGACCATCCATTTCACC
>JDSF01000571.1_pt1 | contig 10157 bp, 8 predicted proteins | sample 199441 | NCBI WGS metagenome assembly JDSF01 (sample SAMN02592751, study PRJNA231836) | bioreactor metagenome | isolation source: continuous culture bioreactor denitrification-DNRA | place: Germany: Bremen
CACCATTTTGGGGAGCCGGTAGAGACGCCCCAGTCCCGTGTTTTCTGTTAAGTCACCGTTTTCAGCAATGTCTACTGTTCGGTATGTTCCCTGGCTCAAATCAAATATTAAGCGCTGCTCTCGGCCAGTGATGATCGCCTCATTATAGAGATATTTGACTGTTCCGGATAGCCGTCGTGCCGTGGCGTTCATTCGATCAGTCTCAAAGCCGCTGATGAGTGGTAGGCCGAGATTCGCCAGTAGACCGAGCAACAGAACGACTAGTGTCAATTCTATCAAGGTGAAACCGCGTTGATTGCACAGTCTTGTTTTTATTTTCTTGAGCATAAACAGATCCCAGCGCAACTAATGCAGGCTCTGGCTGGCCTGAAAAATTGGCAGTAGAATCGCCAGCACGATAAAGCCAACGGCACCACCCATGACCAGGATCATGATTGGTTCAAGCAGGGCGAGCATTCTGTTGATCGACAGTTCTATCTGTTGATCGCAGTTCGTCGCGACGCGACGAAGCATCTGTTCCAGTTCGCCACTGTCTTCACCGACGGAGACCATCTGGGTCAACATCACCGGAAACAGTTTTGCTTTCTTCAAAGGCGCTGTCAGCGAGGACCCTTCACGAATTTGATGGCTCGCATCTTCAATGTGTAACTGCAATACTTGATTGTTCAGCAGTTTGCCGGTTATTTCCAAGGCTTGTAGCAGTGGTAAGCCGCTGCCGAGTAGAGTCGAGAGTGTTCGGCTGAAGCGGCTGGTGGCGATCAGCAGATTCAGCCGACCGAGCACTGGTAGTTTGAGTTGCCAGCGGTCGACAATGAATCTTCCTTCCTCCTTGGCTGACCAGCGTCTGAAAATGACTAAGGCAGCAATCAGTAGAATGGTTAACAGCCAGCCGTAGTCTTGCAGTAAATGACTGACTGTAATGAGTATTCTGGTTGGCAGTGGTAGTACCTGCTCAAGTTCGAGTAACATTCGGGTGATTTTGGGGAGGACGAAGCCGACCAGGAAGAGCAGGACTCCAGTTCCTGCAACGGCCATCAAGAGTGGGTAAGCCATCGCAGCATTGATTCGACTGCGGAGGCGGGTTTGTTCTTCAAGGAGATCCGCGAGATTGGCCAGAGCCAGATCAAGAGTTCCACTGCTCTCTCCAACTTCGGTCATGCTCAGGTAAATTGGCGGGAATATCTTCCGTTCGGCTGACAGTGCCGAGTGGAGAGCTTCGCCCTGGATTACGGCTTCACGGGTTCTTTCCAGGACACTCACTAATTGATGGTTTTCTGTCTGCTCTGCGACCGATTCGAGTGCCAGATCAAGAGATAATCCGGCGCTGAGAAGGGTAGAAAGCTGGCGTGTAGCAACAGCGAGTTCCTCTGTCGGCACTTGCTTCATGCGAAGTCGTTGCCAAAGATCTTTGCTGTTACGGTTTTTTGTGCTGGTGACTTCCGATGCGAATATTCCTTTTTGACGCAGACTGGCTAAGACACTACGTTGACTGCTGCCCTCGCAGCTACCACTGACTTTATGTCCCTCGCTGTCGTAGCCTTTGTATTCAAAAATCGCCATCGATCAGTCAGTCCTCAATGTCCAAATTGGGTCACACGTAGTATTTCTTCGAGTGATGTTTCGCCTGCCATCGCTTTTTTTAGTCCATCCTGGCGCAGACTGAGCATTCCTGCTTTCTGAGCTGCCTTACGAATGGTGCTGGCATCGGCACCACTCATGAGCCGTTCGCGGATGTCATCGGTCATCAACAGAAGTTCATAGATCCCTGTGCGTCCTCGGTAACCAATGTTCTGGCAGGATTCACAGCCGTGGCTACGGAAGTATTGCTGGTCTGGGCTTTGTGGTAATATTCCTTCAAAATGTTTCGTGATCTCTTCACTTGGCGTATACCTTTGCCGGCAATCAGGGCAGAGCTTACGGACCAGTCTCTGGGCAAGGATGCCTGTAATTGCTGACGATACCAGAAAAGGTTCAATTTTCATGTCGAGTAAGCGCGTCAGAGCTCCAGAAGCGTCGTTTGTATGGAGAGTTGAAAAGACCATATGACCAGTCAGGGCAGACTGAACTGCAATTTCAGCTGTCTCACTGTCACGGATTTCACCGACCATGATAATGTCTGGATCCTGCCTTAAGATTGAACGTAGACCGGCAGCAAAGGTCAGGTCAATTTTAGAATTGACTTGTATTTGTCCGACTCCGGTTAATTGATATTCTATCGGATCTTCGACGGTGATGATGTTTTTACTGCGGTCATTCAAATGGTTTAGCGCTGCATAAAGTGTTGTTGTTTTCCCTGACCCGGTCGGGCCGGTGACCAGGAAAATTCCATGAGGCTGAGAGATCATGTCATTCACTTGATGGCGGAGCTGTTCATCGAGCCCAAGTTGTTCTAATTCTATGACACTGGCACTCGTCTCTAATAGTCGAAGCACCAGGCGCTCACCAAATGCTGTTGGCAAGGAGGATACGCGAATATCAATATCACTTCCAGCAACACGGACTCTGAAACGGCCATCCTGAGGGAGTCGTTTTTCCGCAATGTTGAGACCAGCCATGATTTTAAGTCGAGAAATGATGGTTGCACATGCTTTTGGTGGCGGCCGTAGTATTTCATAGAGGACGCCATCGATTCTGTAACGGATGATCAATTCTGTTTCGAATGGTTCGAGATGGATATCACTGGCCCGCTCTTTACATGCACGTGCTAATAGTCCATTGACGAAGCGGATGATTGGAGCTTCATCGTTGCTGTCGAGCAGGTCGGTCGGCCCGAGGGTTGCGGCTAAATCTTCCTCACTGCTATCCAGTTCTTCAGGCAGGTCAGTGTTGCCGCCAGCATGTTCCGCATAGGCCTGATTGATGGCTCGCAGAATTTCATCGTCTGAGGTTAAAAAAATATTGATTCTTAACCCTGTCATTGCGGCTAAATCGTTGATTGGTTTGCTGTTTGTTGGATCTGCCATTGCCAGATCTAAACTGCTTGCTGAACTCTTGAAAGGGAAAATCTGTTGTTCTCGGACATATTCAAGAGGGAGCTGATCTAGAAGGGCACCTACACCACTACTGGTTGGCAAGGTTGCTAAATATTCAATATCAAATTGTTTGGCAAGAACTTGGGAGAGCTCACTTGAACTGAGGCCATAGTGAGCCTTGAGTATCTGTCCGAGTCGCTGTGGCTTTTCCTGTTGCTGCTGATCATGAAGTGCTTTCCCTACGATTTCAGCGGTAACTATCCCTTTTTCCAGCAGGATCTCCCCAATTCTCATCCAGTTATTCATGTGTAGCAGAACCCTCTCTCAGGTTGTCCTCAAACACATCAAGCATGAAAGGATTGGTGTTGATTTCATCTAGCATTTCTTCTGTCTGCATTGCCTGACTGGTTGCTCGAGCGCGGCGGGTGATCGCTTCCATTTCTTTGGCATTGTGGATGATCTTAGGGGTAATAAAAACCAGTAAATTGGTTTTTTCCTTCGTCACTCCATTTGAGCGGAAGAGACGCCCGAGAATTGGAATATCGCCAAGAACGGGAACTTTAAATTCATTTTTCTTGATGCTGGTTCCAATCAGTCCGCCAAGGGTGACGGTTTTACCGTCCTCGGCCAGAACTGTATTGCTCAGCTGGCGCTTGGTCAGGGTTGGACCGACTTCATTGACGTTACCAACTGTATTGGACGATATGTCTGTAATTTCCTGAAAAATATCGAGTTGAACCAGATCACCTTCAGTAATTTGAGGAGTAAAGCGGAGAGTCAAGGCAACGTCTTGTCGCTCAACAGACACGCTCTGTGAATTTGGATTACTGGTGTCGGTGAGACGGTTGGTGATGATTGGCACGTTGGAGCCGATGACAATCTGGGCTTCTTTATTATCTGAAGTCAGTAATCGTGGGGCAGAGAGGATGTTGACATCGCCACTGGTTTGCGAAAGTTGAATCAGGCTGAAAGGGCCGGAACTGTCACGGTTGATCCATCTGGTGCAATCGTTGTGATTGGGTTGAAAAGACCGCCGAGCATCAGGCCTTTGACGGTTTTTGCCAGTAAATTGGGGACCCCGGAATCTTCGGTGCTGGCAAAATCGCTCAATCCGACTGATCCTGAATTGAGATTGCTGGTCCCCAGAATCACACTTTGCCCATCAATGCTGGCTGCTCCCTGCAGGGATACTCCCAATTCACGAGTTGCGTCCATCGACAGCTCTAGAATCAAAGCTTCAACATAGACTTGCAACCGTTGGATATCGAGCTTTTCAATCACTTTTTTGAGTTGCGCGTACTCCTTTGGGCTCGCGCTAATCAACAGTGAGTTGGTCGATGTGACGGCGGAAATTGCAAGAGGCTCTATCTGGTCTTTAGCCTGTTTGGGGGCCGTTCGCTTGGAATTAGCCATGATCTCGTTAAGGCTTTTGGCCAGATCTTCCGCATCCGCATTTTTTAAGTAATAAACGTTGATGTCAGAACGATCCTGAGCACTCGGGATGTCGATCGCCTTGATCAAGTCGCGCAGTAGGGTAATTTCATCAGCCGAAGCCATTGCTAGCAGGGAGTTGGTGCGCTGATAAGCGATGACCTGACCCTTTTGCGCTGCAACTGCTGCCTTTGTTTTGCGTGTTTGTGTTTTATTGTTGAAGAGCGTATTGGCCAGTTTAGCGACCGTTTCTGCATCAGCCTGATCAAGGTGGAAAACTTCCAAATGATCAAGACCTGTTGGGATGTCAAGATCTGCGATGATTTCAATCAGGCGATTGATGTTGGCTGCACTATCGGTCAGAATCAGGGTGTTGGTTGGTTCATAGACACTTAAATTACTGGTTTTGGGAATTAATGGAGAGAGAGCAGCTGTGGCCAGAACCTGAGCATCCGCATGTTTGAGGCGGATCAGTTGAGTGACATAGTTGTCACCCTGGGCACGGCTGGAGGTCGACAAGTTACTCTGCTTGGCGTTTTTGATGGGGACAATTTTGTTCGCTTTGTTGCTTTGTACCAGGGTGTAGCCTTTAACGCTGAGAACGGAGAGAAACAACTGATAGGCTTCCTCTTTCGTCATCGATTCAGGCGAAATAATCGTCACCTTGCCGCGGATCTGATCATCATAGATGAAATTGCGTCCGGTTAATTCCGATATTGTTTTAATCAAATCAGTGAGGTTGATATCTTTGTAATCCAGAGCAATTTTATCATTCTCAGGTTCCGGCTTTGCCAGACAGGTTGTCTGCATTCCGAAGACAAAGAGGAATAAAATGGTAATGAGCAATATCCGTGTTTTGTGGCAGTCATTCATTTTCATCTGATCTCATAAGCAAAGGTCATCGCTTTGCCCCTCCGTTCAAGGTCAATACTGATTTGTCTTGACTGGCGCAGTTGCGCAAAAATTTGTAACGCTTTTTCTGGTGAATCCAATTCGAGGCCATTGATCTTGCGGAGGATATCTCCTCTCTTCAGGCCAATTCTAGCAATGAGAGATCCCGCTTTGAGCCTTCTTATCTGAAAGCCGGTTGTTTGGTTTCCCTCCATATAGGGGATGCCTGTACTTGTTTGAGCAGTTCCCCAATATTGGCTCTGGCATCCTCAGCGACAAGTGCCGGAATCTGCCAGCGATTGTCGCCGAGAGAGTCTATTGGCAGATCAAACTTTTGTGATCTTTTCGTCTTAATTCGCGATGATGTACTTGGTTTTTTCGTATCTTTGATGACTTCGAGAACCTGAACTCGACCTCCAGGGTAGTGAAGCTCAACGCGATTTCGTTCAATGATCGACAGGGTCGCTCCATCCGGTAGCTCTTCCTCTAGTTGGTAGGTTGTTGTCCCTGTTGAATCTTTTAAGGTTGCCAGTGGTCGATCTCCGCCACTCAAGGTGCCGATAAGTTGCCACTTGGTTGATGTTCTGGTTGTTGTTTGAGAAATTGTAGGGGCGCTTTCTGTTCTGTTTCTCATAGAAGAATTGAAGATGTTGTGATTGATAATCGGTTGGTAATTGCTCAGTGAATCCTGTTGAGGGAGCTTTGAAGGCACTTTTACGGGAGCTTCAATCGTTGATGGGCTTGGTTCATAGAGTGACCCAATAACGAGTGATGTCAAATTTCCTAATGCCAGGCCGACAAGTCCACTCAGGAACAAGGCGATCCATAAAAAGCGTCGTTTGAATAAATTTATCAGCATTGCCAGATACAAGAAAGTAAAGGGTTGTTTTGTTCTGTTCGTATGCTCGTAAAATACAATAATAAATGAGGAATGTAGGAGTATGTTTAACGTTTAAAAGCGTAAAAATCAAGCGAAATGAGATGTTTATACTTCTTTAGGATGAAAAGAACGAACTTTCATTTTAGTTGGAGTGTTTTGTCAACATATACAAAAAAGCCCCCGCTGAAACGGGGGCTTTGGAGTTACATGTTAATCTTTATCCTCATATTAGGGCTAGGGACGGGTTGCCACGCCAGTATCGGCGTCTGCTCCGAACCAATGTGCTGCTTCTGGGTATGTTGCTGCGTCGATGGTTATAGAACCACCAAGTGCGCCATTGTCGAGCCAATCGATAGAATCAAAAATCAGACGCTTTGCATAAAAACGATTGTGAGCATATGCCCCTGGCTCGTGGTGAAGGTAATTGAAGTTATGGCTGCGCCCAAGTGACCCTCATTAATCCAGTCAGTGAATCCATTGGTGCGATCTAGCTCATCATCACCGTCAGCGTTCACTTCTTCTAGCGCACCGCTGCCATCCAGATCATGGAAGAAATATGGATAGGCGGCCGCAAAAAACGAACCATTAGCAGCAAGTTCTTCTTGAAGGATTGCTAATGCCTCATGGTAGCCTTCAGCTTCAGCTTCGAGGAAAGCAACTGCAGCTGCTGCAGTTTGTAATCCATTCGCAGTTGTTGTGTCTTCTGTTACTAAGCCTGCACCATGGGCACCGGTGTGGCACTCAACACAGACAGTTGAATTTAATGCTGTAATGACACCAGCATCTTTTGCAACAACTTCGAAAGTATGCCCTTCATCGGTCACCATATGACAGCCTACGCAAGGTCCTTGACCGGTCTCTGGGCTGTCCAAGTTTAGGCCAATGCTATCATGGGCAAAATATACTGGTGGAGCATAATCCAGACCAGTATATTCGTAGCCCGGTTTGGCCGTTGCTGCAAAAAGAGTGGCCGCACCATTGAAATAGTGTGTTTTTGTTGCGGAAGTAGCAGGGGCCTCTGCTAGTGGATCATCTGAAGAACCTAGCGAATCCATGTTACCACGGCCAGTATGGCAGTTAATACACGTATTTGTTTTGCCCAGATCTGGTAGAGTTGGGTTCACGTCAGCAACAGTAAAGCTCAGAGTGATTGCTCCAGGGTTTCGCAGGTCGCCACTGTTGTTGCTGTGACATCCCCAGCAATAGAGAAGTTCATTTTGTGTAGAACCATCGGTTGCGTTCCAGCTATCTAGGTGAGAGTAATCATTGTTAGCTGGATCGTAGTTATCTGGATCATTCAGGTAATTCATTGCACCTGTTGCCGTGTGGCACATCTGGCAAGAGGCTCGACCAGTTCTGTCTCCAGAAACAGTATCATTGGTCTTGTCCCAATTATAATGAGTCCATGCGGCGGAAATAGCATCTGTCGTTCCTGCTTCTTTGATCGCAGTTAATTGTTCTGCTGTACGATTTAGATCTAAATCGTCATATTCTTCAGCTTTTTGCAGCTTAACGTCTCCGATAAATCCACCATGTGGAGATTTTGACCATTGATCGTTAATTGTGTTTGAAAAGCTACTTGAATCATCATCGGCACGGATTTCCATAACCGCGTGAACGTCATGGCAATCTCGGCAAGCATGTTCATTCAGAGGATCAATGACATACCCTTCAATGACATCCGGGGTCGCTGGGTCGTCATAATGGGTATCAGAGATAACACGATAGTAAACTGTTTCATGATACAGCCACTCATCATTATCAGCAGGGTCTTCTCTGTCACTCATGTGGCAGGTGGCGCAGGTGGCATATTCAGCAGAAGCAATAACATTACCGCGGGATTCTACTTCAGCCATCAACAGTTCACCGGCATTATGTGGGTCATGGCAGGTTTTACACTGTACGGGTTCATCACTCGCTACTGGTAAAACAATTGCCTCAAGCTGGGTGCGAGTTGAAACGTCCTTGTACAGACGTGCCCCTTCGTCAGTGTGGCACTTTGAGCAAATTGCCTCGTTACGAACTGAAGCTGTGTTGTGGCGAGACTCAAGAAACTTAGATGCAATGAAGTCTGCTTCAGGATGATAGGTGTGATGAATGTCGTTATCGTGGCAGGTTGCACATTCCGCGACACCTGGTTTTGCCACTGGCATCGGGCCAACACCAAAGTGTTCACCGCCTCCACCGTGACAGTTTTCACAGCCAACAGCAGCTAACCCCTCTGCAGGAACATCTGCTGCATCAATCAAGCTTCAAGGTCTGCTCCGTCGCCAAAGGGATCGTGACAGGTTAGGCAATCACCTGATGCTGCAGTTATATGGCTACTATGAATCACGTGTTTGCCAGCAAGGAAACCTTCCACTGCTTCTTTGCTCCATGAAATTGCATCATGACAATCGATGCAAGCGGCCGCCCCAACAACTTCGTTCCCTGCCGCATCTTCCACTGCTGTATCCGAATTGGTTACATCGCTCCCTCCACTGCTGCCACCGCTACCGCAACCCCAAAGAGTGAAGCAGGCCAAAATTGCAACCAACAAAACCAACCATTGTTTACGCATCGAAATACCTCCTAGTGTGTTTAGGATAAATCTTTTTATCAGTGGCATTTACGGCAAGTTCTGCCGTTGGTTGCATCACTGAGGTTCCCTTTGATGTCATCCCAATCTTTTGGATGTGGATTGAAACCAATCGCCCCGCCTCTGGCACTGTGGCAACGTAGGCAGGCATCCCCTTCGGGGTGGCAGCTCTGACATGTTGCCAGAGATCTTCTTGCTTCGCGGGCATGGCCGATAGACCATGAATGGAAATCCATACTGGCACCAGAGTGGCAGGTATCGCAGGCCAGTGTGTTGTCAATACCGGCATGAATGGTGTCAAGATCAGTATCATCTAGACCCATATCAAAATTACGCCGGTGTGACGGGCTGCCAATATCATCATTTCTGAAATTCCATGTATCGTGGCAGTCACTACAGAAACGAGCTTCGTGACAGGCGTTACAGCGTTGTTGGTCAGCACGTGCTGCGAGGGGGTGGCTGACTGTGAAATCGCTACGGTGGACATTGAGCATACTGTTACTGAAACTGCCTTGCTCATGGCTGAACCCTGCCTTGTGGCAGTCGAGACAATAGTTCTGATCGTGGCAGCTATGACAGTTTGCAGAAACCCCTTTAGCTTGAGAACTGTGATTCAGCGACCAGGCAGGGCCGTGAGTCAGGGGTTCGGGGAGGGAGACCTCCTCGATCATTTCGGCGTCATGGCATTCAACGCAGGTAGAGGTTGCAGGGACAATCGAGTTGGCACCGTCAATGTGACAGGCACCGCAACCGGCATCGGTAACATACTCCTCGATATGGGCGCTGTGATCGAAATCCGCAGCCCAGAGCGGGGCAACCGTAGACGCCAGCAGCACAACAACTGATATCAATACTGTGCGAATCATTTGGATGCTCCTTGTTAGAAAAGAACGTTCAGACGGATCGTGCCACGGTTGTAATAATCCCAAAGATCACTTTCGATATATTCGTATTTTGCTTTGAGATTCATCTTTTTGCTCAGGTCGTATTTTGCATCGACCCAGACCCGTGTGCTCGTTGTTTCATTTTGGTCATTATCATCAGTGTTGAAATAGGCAATATCTCGTTCCAGGACATCGATGTGAATACCGAGTCCAGCTCTGAGTTTTGCCATAAATTTGTAAGCAGCATAGGCTTTGGCACCGTAAAGGTTTTGCCCGTCACTATCGTCGCGGATGGTTCCAACGATGTAACCTGAATATTTACCTGTACGCAGTTTTTCGATTCCAATTTCAAAAACATTGGCATCAGAGAATTCTTGATAGAGTTCACGGGTATAGCGGCCAAAAATATGAATATCACGAGATTTTTTCCAGGTGAGTTCGGCCATGACTTCTTCATACTCTTCAACGGCAAAGACAGAATAGATCGATGTCGAGGAGAAGACAGGTAGTGAATAAAGATA
>JDSF01000572.1_pt1 | contig 10153 bp, 8 predicted proteins | sample 199441 | NCBI WGS metagenome assembly JDSF01 (sample SAMN02592751, study PRJNA231836) | bioreactor metagenome | isolation source: continuous culture bioreactor denitrification-DNRA | place: Germany: Bremen
TCGAGCGGGGCGCAACCCCGCGACCTTGCCTGTCTTTGTTGTTTTCGCAGAGTTAGCTCCAGCAGATCAACCCTCCTGCTTCAATTGATAAAACGCCCCCCGCTGCTGTTCAATCACCTCAATCTTCTGCTCTGCTTCCAGCACATCAAGATACTTATTCACTTCACTGCGGTGAAGGCCCAGAATCTGCTCCAGATCGATGAGAGTACAGGGTCTGCGGGCGATGGTTTCGAGGATGGCGGTTTCGGCATCGCTACGGTAGGATTGAATATTTTTGCGCTGTGGTGGCGCGGCGATAATGGTGACATTGTCGAAATCGAGTAATTCACAGATCTGTTTCAACTCTGAACGACTCGCACCATGCAGATTGGCGACCGTTCCGGGGCGGTCGAGGGTGTTGAGCTGAACCGATGTCGGCTGAACCTGTTCGATCACCTTTTTCATGGCCAATATCTCGTTTTTGCTATCGTTGTAGCCTGGCAAAATGAAGACTTCCAACCACATTTTCCCTTTGAACTCGCGACTGAAGTCGATCAGACCCTGAATATGCATATCGACTGTTAATTCTGCGGGGCCGCGGTTGATTTTTCTGAAGGTTTCTTCTGTTGCTGCATCAAGAGAAGGCAAAATCAGATCGGCCTGCATCAACTCTGCGCGCACCTGCTTGTCATAAAGAAGGTTGGCATTGGTCAGTACGGCGACCGGAATGTGGGGTTTCCGTGATTTGATAAAGCTGATGACATCTCCGATACGGCTGTTCAGAGTCGGTTCTCCCGAACCGGAAAAAGTGAAGTAATCTGGATCGGGATTGTTGGCAAAATAATCTGTCAGTTCTGCGACAATGCCGTCGTAGGGGATATATTCATCGCGCTCAAGAGTCAGTTTGGTTGATTTACCGACTTCACAATAGACACAATCGAGAGAGCAGACTTTGGCCGGAACCAGATCGACACCGAGTGACATGCCGAGACGCTGGAAGGGACTGGGCCGAAGAGATATTTGTACATGATGTTTCCAATCTAAGGTTATAAAAGAAAAATTCGAATCAATGCTTATTGACCAGTTGTTCAACTTTCTCACAGATATGCCGTGCAATCGGCAGGGCCGATGTCGCTGCTGGAGAGGGTGCGTTACCGACAATCAGAGCGGCCTCACTCTCAACAAAAAGAAAGTCGTCCAATGTTGTCCCATCCGGGTTGACTGCTTGAGCACGGACTCCGGCCGGGTAGGGGAGCAGATCACGCTCTTTAACCTGAGGGCAATAGCGGTTGACCAGCTTCAGGTATCCGGGCCGGTAGAGTGAGTTTTTTAACTCATTCAGAGTTGCTTTGGGATATTTCATAATCAGTTTATAAAGTCCAGGATAGCTGAACATTTCAGCCAGATCACGCAAACTCATGGTCCAGCGGCTGTAACCTTCGCGGGCCATGGCCAGAGTTGCATTGGGGCCGACGGTCAGTGATCCGTCAATCATCGGGGTCAGATGAATCCCGAGGAAGGGGAGTTCCGGGTTCGGGATCGGATAGATGGGATGAGTGACGATCTGACTCTTGGCTTGGGGGAGCTGGAAGTACTCTCCACGGAAGGGAAGGATCTTGAAGCTTGGTTGATGACCCAACATACGGATGATACGGTCTGAATGCAGACCGGCACAGCTGACCAGAAAGCGCCCCTGAAAACGGCCTTGAATAGTACTGACTTCAATCCCATTATCTTCTCGCAGACCGGTGACCTGACAGTTTCTTAAAATTTGTCCCCCTGCGTCAACGACCTGCTCTGCCAATTTTTTTGAAACCTCGACATAATCAACGATCCCTGTTGAAGGAACCCAGGTCGCAGCGACTCCGACAACGTTTGGTTCCATCTCCTTGAGTTGTTTCTGGTCCAGCTCTTCTGTCTCAATTTCATTTTGGCGGCAACGTTCAAGGAGGTCTTGCATCCGGATGGCATCTTGCTCATCGGTCGCGACCAGCAGTTTTCCAGTTTCTTTGAAAGGAATATTATTGGTGCGACAAAATTCCTTGGTTTCGATATTTCCTGCGCGGCAAAACTTGGATTTTAAACTTCCCGGCGCGTAGTAGACGCCAGCATGAATGACGCCACTGTTATGGCCCGTCTGGTGGGTGGCGAGCTGATGCTCTTTTTCGAGCACCAGGACACTGGGGTTGTTAAATTGTTGTTGTAATTGCCGTGCCGTTGCCAGGCCGAGGATCCCGCCACCGATCACAATAAAATCAAAAGTATTCATGTCATATCCTGTTGATGGGCCAGCTTTCGAGCCAGCCGAGTTCAAGAAGACCAAAAAGGCCGATGAGGACAGCCTCGGCGGTATCATGTCTGAGTTGAGTCGGTTTTTTGCCACCGAGTTGAGTGATTGCCAGACGAGCCAGATCTCCTGCTTCTCGTTTCGCTTGGGGGCCGCTTAGGTGTTGACGTGGATAAAGCAGTTTTTTGCGCCACTCTTCAGCTTGAATCTGCCTGATCTTGATTGACAAACGTTCGGCATCACGAATCCACAGGTCGGCTAATGGGCCACCCCCCTCCAGATAAATATGCGTCGGATGAGGGGTGTCACGCAACAGTTTAGCGATGATTTTTTTTTAATTTCTGTGGTGTGGACAGATGATGGGAACGGTACCAGAGTAGCTGAGCTTCTTCATCAAATAGAGCCAGCCCGGTATGGAGTCCGACATCGACGGCTAATAGATGACAGGCTGCAGGCATCGGCTACTCCTGATAGTCCTTTTTGGTTTTTTCCATCTGTTCGGCGTAATGCGCTAAGAGTGTCCTTCGCGACAGCAGATAAAGAACTTTTCGGGGTTCCGAGGCATCGACCACTGGGATTTCTTCCAGGTTGCGCGCAGTAATCTTTTTCATGACATCAGTCAGATGTTCGTCAGGTGTGGCTGTGATGACATTGGTCGTGGCGATGTCGCTGGCAATGACCAGTGTCGGTGGAATCTCTTCATTGAGAATCCGGCGGATATCGGTCATTGAAAAAATACCGCTCATCATTCCATTCTGATCAATAATAGGGTAATAGGCGGTCTTGGCGGCAGCAATACTGTCAAGAATTTGCGGCAATGTCATCCCTTCAGGAATTAAGGTCGGTACTCGCCCCTTATGTGCCAGGCTTTTAACCTGGATACCTTCGAGAATGTCGATCACAAAATCACCTAAGTGAGCTGGGGAGTCAAAACGGCAGGCAACCTGTTTTTCATAGATGCTGTTTTTACGCATGACCAGCATTGCAATTACGCAGACAAGCATCAGAGGAGCCAACAGACCATAGTTGCCAGTTAACTCGCTCACCATAATCAGCGTCGCAATGGGGGCGTTGGCAACACCGGCAAAAAATCCAGCCATACCGACCAACACATAGGCCCGTGGATCCTGAGTCAGCAGGGGGAAGAGTTGCTCTGCCATCCCACCGAAGGCACCACCTAACATTGCGCCGATAACCAGACTGGGAGCAAAAACACCACCCGACCCACCAGACGATATGGTCAAACTGGTCGCTACCACCTTGGCCAGAGCTATGGTTAACATGACCCAGAGTGCCATCTTCCCGTAAAGGGCGGCCTGAACCCAACCATATCCGGAACCGAGTACCTGAGGGATAAAGAGTGCCAGAATGCCGAGCAGTAAACCACCAAGAGCTGGTTTCAGCCAATCGGCGATAGGGACCTTGCGAAAGAGGGTGCGCATGCCGTAAAACGATTTGACATAAAAAACGCCGAACAGGGCGCAGACGATTCCCAGAACCAGATAGAGCAGCAATTCTGTTGGATGATCAAAGCGGAATAGTGGTGTCTCCAGCAGCGGTTCCCAGCCGGTCACAGCGCCGAAAAGCGAATAGGCGACAATTGATGAAATGATGCAGGGAATCAGCCCTTCATGTTCAAACTCAGGGTCACGATAGAGAACTTCAACGGCGAAGAGTGCACCTCCGAGTGGAGAACGGAATGTCGCCCCAACGCCACCAGCCATACCTGCGAGTAACAGAATACGGCGATCCATGACCGATAGCCCCAGCTTTGTTGCCATGAATGAACCGAAGCCGGCTCCGATCTGGGCAATTGGGCCCTCGCGTCCAGCAGAACCTCCGGTACCAATAGTGACAATTGAGGCAATAGTTTTGATGATCGGTACGCGGCCACGAATCACGCCACCTTTGCGGTGAAATGCTTCGAGGGCACCGTCGGTACCATGACCTTCAGCCTCGGGAGCAAATTTGTAGACGAGCCAACCTGAAAACAATCCACCGATAGCCGGGAGTACAAACAACCACCAGCGATGGGGAATTGAGAGGCTGTCGATAAAGTAGTTGAAGGAGCTTTCCGGTGTTCCCTCGAGAGGGGGGTGAAAATCCCCAATGGTTCCAAGGGTTAAATGCTCAACGCTGTTAGTGGCAAAATAAAAGAATAGGGCACCACAGCCTGAAACGATACCTACCAGAATGGCGAGAATCAGAAGTCGGAAGCCGGTGCGTTCGAGCACTTTTAATGTTACAGGGATGAGCGGCATGACGTATTGGTCCAGTCGCTGAATCTATTAATTATCTGAATCGATTCAGATATTAAGTAAAATTTTGCTTCAGAGACTTTCTGTTTAACAGTTTCGAAGCTATCTCACAAGTCAAGATTCGGATTAATTATCATCCGGACGAAATCTCTCTGTTCCGTATACGGTTGGCTGCTGCGACCAGTTCATAGAGACGTGGCATAGCAAGGTGTCCAGCCTTCCAGGGAAGAAGGAAATCAAGGCCATTTTTTTCTGCACGATTCAGGGCATTGTTTAATGTCTCGACAACACCTTGGCTCTGACTTGGGTCATGCTGTGCGCACCAGGCCAGAATTCGGCCGATCGATTCGCATTGCCCGGCATCGATAAGTTGTTCAACCTGTGAAAGATCGATACGCTGCCGGCCAAATTCGAGTAAACGTTGTTCTCTGACCAGAATTTTAGCTTCACGTTGGCGTGGGTTTGGTTTCAGTGGAAAAGCTATTTTTCGTGCATCCCCTCGTCTAAAAGGATTTTTTCCACTGTGGGAATAATCTTTCTGTCCAGCGATTTGTCTGGCTTGTTCCGTGACATCGAAAAGATGGTAGTTGTGGAGCATCAGAACATGATCGGCAACGGCTAAATAGGCTCCGGATCCTCCCGTGACAATGATGCTGGAAACAGCTTCTTGGTCATAGAGTTCGCGAACCCGATGGAGGAGTGGAGTAATCGGTTCCTGTTCATCGGGAACGAGTTGCTGCATCTGTTCATCACGGATCATAAAATTCGTAGCTGATGTGTCTTCATCAATCAGTAGGCAACGGCACTGGCATTCCATGGCCTCAATAATATTGGCCGCCTGCGATGTACTACCACTGGCGTTGGCTGTCGAAAAGTTCGTGGTGTCGCGCTTGCCGGGTAGAGTGTTGATGAAGGGACTGATATCGACTTGGTTAATCGAACGATGATCCTCTGCCCGGATTTTAACCGCTGACAAATCGGTTACGATCTGTTCACGACCATCGCCCGGAATATGGTTATAGATTCCTCGTTCCAGTGCCTGCAATAAGGTTGATTTACCATGAAAACCACCACCAACAATTAGAATAACTCCCTCGGGAATGAGCATGCCGCTGATTGTTCCCTGATGGCTTGTTTTAAGTGTTTGTTGCAGACTCGCTGGAGAAGAAAAAGGGATGGCGGATGGCAGAGGGTGATCGTCGATTCCACTTTTACGCGGCAGGATTGATCCATCTGCAACAAAGGCCACTGCGTTATGCTGCCTAAGTTGATCACGCAATTCACTCTGATCTTCGACTGAATCGATCTGTTGCTGCATCTCCTTGAGTGATTTGTCGACCCAGATTAATGCCTGATTGACGATGGCTGGAAGTTCTTTAAAAAACATGACCACAGCTTCATCGGCCAGGATTGAACGACCCGATCCTGGCAGAGCAAACAGAAGTCGAGCTTCCAGACCTGCTGACGTGATCAAGACAGCATTACGCTTGATAACCTGCTGACCGTTGATGGATATTTCCATTTCACCACTGCGACCGGTTCCACGACGACCTTTAACATGAGTTCGAATCGCTCTATGAATCTGGCGTCCGAGAAAATCTTCAAGGGCTGCTTGGCGTATTGCGTTCCGGTAGAAATCATTTGGAATCCCATGCTGATTTTGGCTTAGAAGCAGGCTGATACGAGAGGGCTGGGCAAATGGGTCCCCTTGAACATGGTCGATAGAAAGACGAAAAGTGGAGAAGTCGTATTCCCCTTGAAGCTGTTTATATGCTTTGTAGCCTTTCCCTGACATTTGCTTGAGCGCTGCCTGAAGCCTTTTCATAGTTTTATCCTCCAAAGCGCGGCATCAGATATTGACGATAAAGTTTGTCGGCAACCTGATCAGTCAAAGGACCTGAGAGTTCTGCGAATGTGAGTAAGGGGTCAGCCAGCGTTAGCCCTTCTGGTTGCCAACCGCTCCAACTGCATTGACGTCCAAAGGGTTGTAGCAAGGTGATCGGGCCATCAGGATCTGGAGTCAGTTGCAGTTGAAGCATTGTTTTCAACTGTAGATCTTTCTCAAGATAGAGAACAGCACTCTGTGGCTGAAATCCCCCTGTCATCAATGATGCGCCCAGTTCGCCACCAACGAGGATGTGATCTCCATTTTGAAGCTGTTTCAGTCGCTCCGGGATTTGACTGACATTGTAGCCTGGGGCCAGTTGACAGCGTTGGAGAGTCAATTTGGGGCGCAGAGTTTCCAGATATCCCAATTGCCAGCGCTGTAATAATTCTTCAATGGCATGAAGCTGGCGAGTTCCATTGTCTGCTGATATCAGGTTTCCACGATTTTCCAGTTCCGTGAACAGGTTTCCGATGGCACCCAGAGCAATATCGGCATCATCAGCCAAAACGCGGTAGGTCGCGTTAATCGATACTGGATTACGTAAAAGTTGATAAACCAACTTGAGTCCCGCCGGACGGAATAATCGGTCAGCATTTGGAGCCTTTTGAACGTGTTTCTGTCCCGCAATTTCGATGTACAGAGGTAATTGGCTGAGGTAGAGGTTGCCGGCGCAATCAACATATTCAATCTCCTTCTGCTTGAGCAGTGCGGCCATTTTAGGAGAGATATAATGGCTGACAAGGAGAGGTTTGGAATTAAGTGGTGCAGCAGATGTCTTGATCTGATGAACAACCAGATCGGCGACCATCGGAGTCAATTTGGGAACAACTTTCATGTAATAATAAACATTCCCCCACGGACCGCTTAGGCGGAAGGTCCCAGAAAATGGACCGCCACTCTTCTGTAGCATGAATTCAATTTTAGATTGGGGGATTCTGCGAATAGCTTTCATGCTATTATGGATGATCTGCTCATCGTTAGAGGTTGTTTTACTTGGCATACCTGCTCCCAGAATGATTTGATGTTCAATAATTTAGGATCGTTCATGATTTTTTGTTTCACCGGTAATTGAACAGAGAGATCTTGGATTGTCAAGCTTAAGTATACTTCCTTCGCGGCTGAGTGCCAGTACATCGGTTATGATCACCTTGCGGAGAAACTTCTGTTGGCAATGATCATTGAACTGCTCGATGTTTCCATTTCGCTACGGTTCGGCCATGAGAACAAACCAGGGCTCGACGTCATGGAGTAAACAGAGACGAGCAAACAGGCTCAATGCTCACGGGTACTTCGGACTACCAAGAAAAGGCATGGCGTTATCAATCTGGAGGTTGTCCGGCATTCCTAACCGCGACCAGATGTCTCAGGATCCGTCCAGAACGTTTGGATAAGGACGAGTGCAGACCACGGCGTGCGGTTGCCGTGTCGATCATCTTGAGTCCATAGAAACGGATAGGACCGGTTAAATAACATGGGCCAACCATATCCATCTGATGGGTCTGGTTCGGCAGCAACCCCGGAAGTTTGGGATAAGAAGTAAAAAAACTCTCCCCGACGCAACGAGCAGTGATCGTCAGTGGTTACTCAGAGACTGGACCGATGAATGAAGCCTTGGCTCTGGGGGTTGATAGTTCTCTGCTCAAACCATATACGATAGAGCAACTTGGAACAGCCACCGTCAATGCATTGAATAGTGAGTGTGCTCACAAAATGATTCCATCCGAATGACAGGGGCGGTGGATTGACGTTTGACGATGCTTCATTTTGGTACGATATTCGAGATTAGTAGGGTGAAAAGCTCATCTGCTGCAATGGCTTATTGTGCTACTTGTGATATCTTTTATCTCTGTCAGCAATGGTGATTCCGTTCAATTACAGATCAAAACTTTGTTAAAGCAGGTATATGAAAGAACTGAGAATCCTCATCTTCATTATCATTTTGCTTGTTGTACCTTTTATTTGCATGGCAGGAACCGATGCAAATGCATTTTCCACTTGGCGGGCTCAACTCCGTTTTGATGCAATTAACGCCGGAATCTCCTCTCATACCTTTGATCTGGCCTTCGCCAATGTCCATGCACCAAATCCCAAAATTCTTCGCTTTGACCGCAATCAACCAGAGGTTGTTCAAACATTCAATACCTACTTATCAATGCAAATCAATGATCGTCGCATCTGGATAGGACAGGAAAAGAAGCGGAGATATCTGACCTGGCTTGACCGAGTCGAAAAAAAATACAAAGTTCAGAAACGATTTCTATTGGCCCTGTGGGGGGTAGAATCGGGCTATGGGGAAAATCAGGGCACATTTCCAGTTGTCCATGCATTGGCGTCCTTGGCTTTTGATGGCCGTCGGGCGGATTATTTCCGAAAGGAACTTATCGACATCCTTCGTCTGCTCGATGACGGAGCCATTTCTAACAAAAGAATGCACGGATCATGGGCGGGAGCTATGGGGCAATTTCAATTCATGCCTTCAAGTTTTCGCCAATATGCAGTCGATGAGGATCAAAGTGGTTCTATCAATCTTTGGCGTTCCGTACCCGATGCTCTTGGATCTGCAGCTCATTACCTTCGTATGGCAGGATGGAAGAATGACCAGACCTGGGGACGAGAAGTTAGGCTGCCGACCGACTTTGATGTCTCTTTGGCAGGGCTCGAAACCAGACTGCCCCTTTCGCGATGGCAGAGATTAGGGATCAGGAAAACCAATGGTCATCCTCTCCCTACTCGGGACTTGAATGCATCACTGATTCTGCCCGATAGATCTGGAGGCCGCGCTTATCTGGTTTATGACAATTTCAGGGTTCTCATGTTATGGAATCGATCGAAATTATTTGCTCTCGCGGTTGGAATCTTGTCTGATCACTTTAGATGATCGGAGATAGGCAGCCCCCTCTGATTTATGATGTTACTTTATTTAAAATTTGGAAAACTCTATTTTATCAATGTAGCCACGTTGAATTAAATCTCTCATTTGGGGGATAATAAAGTGAAATGAATATGAGTGAGTGAAAGGAGTATATCATGGTCTTTCAAAATGAAACCCTTCCTCTTGGTGTTAACAAAGCGGGCTCTACCCCGATGTTAACCGAAAAAACTGTTCCAAAAGGGATTTTAAAAAAACATTTAGCCCCGAAAGGAAAAATCGGGTTGCTAGTTGTTGACGAAGGTTCTCTTCAATTTGTCTGGGAAGATTCGCCTAATGAGATTCTTGATGCTGATCCAGAGAATCCCATTGTGATTTGGCCAGAACGATTTCATCATGTTGTGATCAATGGTCCTGTTCGTTTCCAGGTGGAATTTTATAGCCCTGCACAAATCCTCGATGCTGAGCAGCACCTGATTGAAGGTGATCGGCCTGGTGAAGATTTTATTCAATAATCAGATCAAACCTTTGCCAGGGGCCTAGCGGTGAACAGTGCCTATCTCCTAAATATGCATTTTGAAAAAATCCGCTGGCCAAGGTCTGGAAACTCGCCTTTACTAGAATGCGTAACGCCCACGATTATCACATCATGGGCGTTTATTGCATTGTGACATTTATCAGTGACTGATTTTTGGGAGTCACAATATTTGAGACTGAACGCTCTGAAGGAGGATTCTTCAGAGCGTTCAGCGAGATCCTATCTACTTATCAAAGAGTATATTTATTCTTTTCAGTGTCCGTAACAAACTTTGGGAATTCTCAGCTGCACGAGCTGGTGACCAAGAAGCCATTATGTAATTACCTAAGGGTCA
>JDSF01000573.1_pt1 | contig 10139 bp, 12 predicted proteins | sample 199441 | NCBI WGS metagenome assembly JDSF01 (sample SAMN02592751, study PRJNA231836) | bioreactor metagenome | isolation source: continuous culture bioreactor denitrification-DNRA | place: Germany: Bremen
AAGGTGAAAACTTTATTAATATGATAAATAAAATATAGAATCAATAAGATATAGTGCATACAATATAGAAGAATATTGGTATAGTAAAGAGAATTTTAAAGAATTAATTCCCTTTTGGATGGAGTTTCTTACTAGAGGAAAGGACAGGAGTTGAAACTACTAATCTTAATACTATTTTTTTCAATGTCTCTATTTTCTAAAAATTTGGAAAAAGTTACTGTACAACTTAAATCAAAACATCAGTTTCAAACAGCAGGATTTATTATTGCAAAGCAGAAAGGCTTTTATAAAGAATTAGACTTAGATGTAAAGTTAATTGAACAAAAGATAGGTGAAAATACATTAAATAAAGTTTTTGAAGAGAGAGTTACCTTTGGGGTTGAAAATACAGCTGTTGTACTAGAAACAGTAAAAGGGAAACCTTTTGTTGCACTAATGGCGCTTTTTCAAAAAACTCCTTATGTATTAGTAGGACTAAAATCTTCAGGAATAAAAGATATAGAAGATTTAGATAAGAAAGTCTTAGCAGTTAATGGACATGAAGACATTTCTATTTTAGCTATGTTAAAAGTATTTGATACTAAATACGAAGAACACGATTTAATATATAACGAACACGCTTTATTAACAAATCATGTTCATATGAAACCTACATATAGTGTAAATAGACTATTTGATTATAAAGAAAAGGGTTTAGATCTTATAACAATTGATCCAAAAGACCATGGTTTTGAATTTTATGGGGATATTCTTTTTACATCAAAGAGTGTGATTAAAGATAAACCTGAAATGGTAAGAAAATTTTATGAGGCAACAATAAAAGGATGGAAATATGCTTTTGAAAATATTGATGAGACAGTAGATTTAATATATAAAAATTTTAATACTTTAAATAGAACAAAGAAGTCTTTATATTATGAAGCTAATAAAATAAAAAAACTTAGTGAATATGGTCAATCTTTTGGTGAGATAGATTTAGAAAAACTTCAAGCCATCTCTTTACTTTACTCTTTCGTAAAAAAAGGGAAATATAATATCCGTAGATTAGATAATTTTATCTATAAAAAAGAAGAAACACCTGTTTCAGATAAAAACATTCATCATAGATTAGCAAAGCTTTTAGTAGAACCTCTTTATGAGATGAATAGTGGGCATATTCAACAAATATTTAATCTATATTTATATGAAAGAAAAAATGTAAAAGCAATACAAGTTTATGATAACTATTTAAATAGATATATCTATACCTCTTTCAATGAAAATGGTGAAATAAAACATTTAGATATGAGTGATTTCCCTGAAAGACATACAAAAAGTGAAAATATCGCTAAAGCAAATATTGAGTATAAAAATAAAAAAATAGGTGAAGTTATAGTCTATTTTGATGATTTAAAAAGAGTAGATAAATATAAGAAATATCTTTTAGAAAAAAAAAGTTATCAAGATATGTGTCGCTCCTGAAACTATGCCTTATGATGGTGTAAATGAAAAAGGTGAATTTATAGGATTTGCTTCAGATTATTTAAAAGAGTTTTCTAAAAAATTGAATGTTCCTATAAAAATAGTAAGAACAAAAAACTGGAGTTCTGTTTTAACTTTTGCAAAATTAAGAAAATGTGATCTTATCTCTGCTATGCAAACAGAAGATAGGAAAAAGTATTTAAATTTTACAAGACCATATATGAAAACGCCTATAGTAATTGCTACAAATTTACAAGCACCCTTTATTGATGATTTTAAAAATTTAAAAAATCAGAAAATTGGTTATCCTCAGGATTATGCGTATGTTGAGAACTTAAAAAAGATGTATCCAAATATAAATTTAATTGAAGTATCTTCATTAAGAGATGGTTTACAAATGGTTAAAGAGGGAGAACTTTATGGACAGATTGGAACTTTAGCTAGTATTGGGTATTTCTTTCAAAAAGAGTTTACTGGTGAGTTGAAAATTACAGGTAAAACAGATGCTGTAAAATTAGAATTAGCCCTTGGAGTAAGAAATGATGAACCGATTCTTCGTGATATTATTCAGGACCAAATAGATCAACTAGATGATGCTTTTCATAATAAAGTTTTAAATCATTGGATTAATATTAAATATGAACAAGGAATTAGTTATGATTTTATTGCAAAAATACTTCTTATTATATTCGTAGTTCTCTGTTTTGTTATATATAATCATTATCTGTTAAAACGTATGAATAAACAGTTAAAACAAGAGGTTAAAAAACAGGTTGAAAAGAATAGAAAAAAAGATAGGTTAATGTTTCATCAATCAAAGCTTGCATCAATGGGACAAATGATTAATAATATTGCACATCAATGGAGACAGCCACTTAATACAATAAACTCTACAGTAATGGCAATGGATTTTGAACTAATGAAAAAAGAGTCAAAAACAGATGAACTTGAAAAAAATCTAACAGATATAGAGCTTCAAACAAAATTTATGTCTGAAACAATTGAAAACTTCAGAGATTATTTTAAACCTGACAAAGAAAAAGAGAGGGTTTTATTAAGTGGAATTGTTTCAAGTAGTTTAAGTTTACTAAAAAGTAGCTTTGCAAAGAAAAATATTTTTATAGATTTTAAAATTGAAAAAGATAAAAAAGTAGAAGCATATAGAGGTGAACTCATTCAAGTTCTTATCTCTATTTTAAATAATGCAGAAGATGTATTAACTAGTAAAAAAAATGATAAAAATGAATTAAAACTTATTTCAATAATAGTTAATAGGGATATAGAGATTATAGATAATGGTGGAGGAATACCTAAAAATATTATTAATAATATTTTTGAACCATATTTCACTACAAAACATTCAACAAAAGGAACAGGAATAGGTTTATATTTATCAAAAATGATAATTGAAGAGTCTTTAGCAGGTAAAATCTCTGTTGAAAATGTAAAAGATGGAGCAAAATTTACTATAAAGATTTAAGAGGTGAGTTTAAAACTCATCCTCTTTGTGATAGAACTTATTAACATCATTAAAGCCCTCTAGGAAGTATAAAAAGAAACTTACATCCCTAATCTCTTTTTCACTTATTTTACCTTTCATACTTGGCATAGTATCAAAGTGTCTTATTACACCAGGAAGACAGATAGTTTTTGCTTTATCAGGTTCATAAAGATAATCAACTACAAAATCAGCAGTCTCTTCTATATGAAACTCTATATCATCTTTACTACCAATTTGTTGTTTAAGTCTAAAAGATATTTCATTTCCAGTAGGTGCTTTTAGATTTAAAAGTTTATTATCCTCTTCAATAAAGTTTTTCATAAGAAGAGGTATGGGCATTGATTTTTCATGACATTTACTGCATTTATTATCAAAAATTTTTCTCCTATATTATATCTCTCTCTATCAAATTCATCAGGAAGAGCAAAAAGTAAACTAAATGTAAAACAGACCAAAACAAAGAATTTCATAACTACTCCTTTAAAAATATATAGATAAATTATATTAGAAAGAAAAGAATTTAAACTTAGATTTATAATTTAAATAAATTTATAATTTTGTTTCAAACTATTTTGATGAATAATCAGATAGAATAATCAAAAATATAAATAAAGATTTAATATGAACCAAGAAAAAAAAAGTAATATTTTTATTTTTATCTTTAATTGTTCTAATAGTTTTATGTGTTTATACACATATTGATACAATAAAGGTATCTCAAATATCAACTATTGAAAAAGAAGTTATTTCTGAGCCTACTTCTGTAAAAGAAGAGATAGAAGTAAATAAAGAAGAATCAGTAGTTCAAGAAGAGAATACTTTACAAAAAGAAGAAGAGCCATCTTCTGAAATAGAAAATACAGAACAAAAAGAAGAAGTAAATACAAAAGAGCCTGAAGAGACTATAGCAGATACTAATATTGAAGAAAGTTCTAAAGAAGAAGTAGTATCTTCTGAAGAAATACCTTCTCAAGAAGAGGTAATTGAAGAACCTTTAGTGACTACAGGAGATAAATATATAAGAGAAGGGTCTGAAAAAAGAATTGAAGACTTATCAAAAGAGTCTCAGCTTCTACAAATAAAAATGAGTGATTATATAAAAGAAAATCCAATTATTTTCAAAAGAGCAAGTAATAAAATTACAAAAAGTAGTGATAACTCAATTAAAACAATAGTTAAAGCTTTAAAAGAATTTCCTAATATAAAAATAGAGATTGCTGGTCATACTGATGCAGTAGGTGCAGCAAAACTTAATCAAGCAATATCTTTACAAAGAGCAAAAGTGTAATGAATAGATTAGTTTATTATGGAATTGATAAAATAGAATGATAGCCCGTGGATATGGAGAAGATATCCCTTTAGTTGCGAATAGCCCAAAAGGATATTCTAAAGTAAATAGAAGAGTAGAATTTAATATTGTTGAGGAATAATAAGTGATAGAAATAGCATCTCAAATAGTACTGTGTCTGGTAATTGCAGCAATTATTGGATTTTTAATAGGTTTTATAATAGGTCGTGTATTTGCTGGTGAGAGAACATCTGTATATAACAATGTATCAATGCATGGTGGAGCAGCAGGTGGAAATATATATAATAAACCTCTAATACGAAGTGCTCCAAGGCCAAATGGTAAAGATTCTCTTCAAGAAATTGAAGGAATTGATAGAAATCTTGAAGAAAAACTAAATGAACTTGGAGTATTCCATTTTGATCAAATTGCAAAATGGAATGCAAAAAATTGTCACTGGGTTGAAGAGTATTTAACTTTAGAAGATAATCAAATAAAAGAAGCTAATTGGATTGAACAATCTCAAAAATTATCAAAAATATAGTTAAGAAGCCTTATTTTTAATAAGGTTTTTTACGCATATATCAATTATCTCAAAAACTTTATCAAAGCCTTCATATCCATCAAAAAATATGGATCTGGGACATCTTGTCCCTGAAAACCAAAATCTCCTAATTTAATTGGATTTTTACACCCAAGATTTTTAAGATTTTGGATATTTGAATCATCAAGTCCAATTACTAAATCAAATTTATCAAAATCCTCTTTAGTTACTTTTCTAGCCCTTTGAGAAGAAATATCAACTCCACTCTTTTTTGCAATAGTTATAGAGTGTTCACATGGAGGCTCACCTATATGCCAGTCTCCTGTACCTGCACTATCTACTACTATATCAAGATTGTTTTCTTTTACATACTTTTTTGCAATACCTTCAGCAAGTGGTGACCTACAAATATTTCCTAAGCATACAAATATTATTGATTTATTCATCTATTTTTAACCCTATATCAATATAACTTCTTACTTTTTTTACTTCATTTAAATCTATTTCTTTAGAGATAATCTCTTTTGAATCATCTCTAGTCTCTTCACCCCAAGGAGTGATGATACCACTTCCCTTTGCCATGTTATCGTCTGCACTATTGGCTGTTAATACATAACATTGATTTGCAACTGCTAAGGCTTTAGTCATAGTTTCAAAATGATTTTTTCTTTTTGCTCCCCACATAGATGGGTTAATAATTAAATCTGCACCTCTTGTTTTTAACCAATATTCTGGAAATCTAACTTCAAAACATATTAGTGAAGCCACTTTAATGCCATCAATATCAATTATTTCCATATTATCAAGTTTACCACTTGAAAAGTTCTCAGGTTCATCTCCTAAAGGAAATAGTTTATGTTTTGATTGTATATGAGCAGTTTTTTGATTATGAAAAATATAAAGAGTATTATAATAATCCATATCCTGCTTTTCAATAAATGTTATAGCAATAGTCTTATTTACAGATAGTTTTTTTATCTTCTTTTTTACTTTTTCTGTAAAGTCAGAAGCTTCATCCATTTTTTCATAACAAAAACCTGTAAGGCAAAGTTCAGGAGTTAGTATAAAAGAGTTATCTTCACATGAATTGATTAACTCTTTTAAGTGTTTATAGTTTGATTTAAAATTTTTTGCTGTTTTAGTCTGTAGTGCTATTAAGTTCATCTTGTGCCTTTTGAATAAGTGAATTTAATTTTTCTTCATACATTTTAGTATTTTCTTTTATTGTTGATTCAAATCTTGTAACAAGCACGGGTGTTGTATTAGAAGCTCTTACTAATCCCCAACCTTGATTAAAGATAACTCTAACCCCATCAACATCAATAATATCAACTATTTTAGGAAAATCTTCTGGTGGATTCTCTAAAAGTTTTTTAAGTTTATTAATAAGTAAAAACTTTTCTTCTTCTGTAGTTTTTATTTTTATCTCTTCTGTTGAATATGTTTTAGGTAAAGAATCAATCTCTTTATCTATATCCATCTTTTTGTAAATTAGTTCAAGAAGTCTAAAAGTTGCATAAATTGCATCATCAAAACCAAAATATCTATCATTGAAGAAGATATGTCCTGACACTTCTGCTGCAAGGTCTGCATTTACCTCTTTTAGTTTTACTTTTAGATTTGAGTGTCCTGTTTTATACATAATTGCAGTGCCGTTTTCGTTGATTAAGTCATACATGATTTGTGTACATTTAACTTCACCAACAACTGTAGGGTTTTTCATAGTCTTTGCAAAAAGTAAAGCCATGATGTCACCTTTTACATTATGTTTTTTAGTTAAAAAGGCAATTCTATCTGCATCCCCATCATAAGCAAAACCATATTCATAATCACCTTTTAAAGCTTCTATAACATCAACTAAGTTTTTCTCTTCACTTGGGTCTGGATGATGATTTGGAAAAGTTCCATCAGGCTCACAGTAAAGTGCATCATAGTTTAGCTCTAATCTATTTAAAATAGTTGTAAGCGCAGTATCAGCTACACCATTTCCACAATCTATAATAAACTTTTGAGGCATTGCTTTTAGATGTCCAAATTCTGTAACCATATAATTAATATAAAGTGATTTAACATCAATATCATAGTTTGTATCATTGTCTTCAATTTTTACTTTTGAAGCAATAATTTCATCACCTAAAGCATAAATATCATCTCCAAAGAATGGTTTTTTATCAAGAGTGATTTTAAATCCATTATATTCACTAGGATTATGACTCCCTGTAATCATAACAGAAGCATTTGGTTGTATCTCTTCACCCTCAATATTAAAAGTTTGATAGTTTGCAAAATAGTTTATACCAGTTGCTACCATGCCCATATTAAGTACTGTACAACCAGCTTTGTTAAAGCCACTTGCTAGATAAGAAAAAAGTTCTGGTGAGTGAGTTCTTGCATCATATCCAATTGCAACATATGCTTTCTCTTCAAATTTTTCAAAAACCTTTTGTCCTAAAAAATATCCTATAAGTTTAACTGATTCACTATTTAGTTCAGAACCTACAATTCCTCTAATATCATACTCTCTAAATATACTTTTGTTTACCATTTAATCTCTCTTTAGTTATGTTCATGAGTTTTTCGAATTATATCAGAAGAATGATTATTTTCTAGTTTGAGAAGTGCCTCTTTTTTTTCAATTCCTCCGGCATAACCACCAAGCTACCACCTGTTTGTATAATCCTGTGACATGGAATCAAAATAGATATCATATTTTGTCCATTTGCAGTTCCTACAGCTCGTACTGCTTTTGGGTTTTTAAGTAAGGCAGCCTCTTCTTTATATGAGATAGTTTCTCCATAAGGAACACTCATTAAAATCTTCCAAGTATCTTGCTGAAAAGGAGTTCCAACTAACTGAAGAGGAATAGTGAAATCACCACGTTTACCTTCAAAATATTCATCTAATTCTTTTTGAAGACATTCAAAGTATTTGTTATGTGCAGGGATAGCTTCTGCTTTAAAAAACTTTTGTACTTTTTGAATCTGTTTTTCTAAGTTTTTTTGTTCAAAGAAACTTAAAATACAAACTCCTTTTGAAGTTGCTGCACAAAACATATCTCCTAAAGGTGTTTTAATAGTAGTTGTAGCAATAATATTTTTTTTAATAGGCTTATATTCTCTCATGAAAATCCTTTATAAGCATAGATTTTATCATAAAGAAATTAAGATATAATATTAAATGCAAAGTGAAATTAATAGAAAAATAAAAGTGCTATATGTAGAAGATGATGAGATAGCAAGAGAGAATGGTATTGAGTATTTAGAAAACTATTTTGAAAACATCTATGAAGCATCAGATGCACTTACTGCTTTAAAACTTTATGAAACGGTAAAACCAGATATTATTATAACTGATATTCAGATGCCAAAATTAAATGGCTTAGAGTTTATAAAAAGAGTTAGACAAAAAGATAAGAAAGTACAAGTAATAGTATTAACTGCATATTCACATAAAGACTATCTTTTTACTGCAATAGAATTACAACTAGTAAAATATTTAATTAAACCTATAAAAGAAAAAGAGTTTGAAGAGGCTTTAAAGTCATGTATTCAAAGTATAGAAACTGACAACTCAAATATAATAAGTTTAAAAGAGAACTGTATTTTTGATATATATAATCAAACTTTAGTTTGCAATGAAGAGATTGTAAAACTTAGAACAAAAGAGCTTGATTTACTTACCTTACTTGTTAAAAATCCTACTCGCTATGTTACATATGAAGAGATAGAGAATTATGTATGGCAAGATAATGCTATGAGTAAAGATGCTTTAAAAACTGTAATGAAAAATCTAAAAACAAAACTTCCTAAAGATAGTATCTCTAATTTATCAGGAACAGGATATAAATAGATGTATGATATAAATATGGTACTTCTGTATGGAGTAACTTTTGGAATAGTTCTTATGACAATAGTATATACTCTAATAAGATATATATATTCAAAAGAGATATTTTATATTAGCTACTGTTTTATGCAGATATTTTCATTGATTTTTATAGTTTCATATAGTGGCTTATTTAAGATATCTGAAGGAGTACAAGAGTTAGCCCTACTTTTTGCAACTTTAAGTGCTATAGTCTTTGCTGTAAGGTTTTATGAGGGTAAGTTTTTACCTAAGATGACTAACTATAAAGAGTTGATAAAAAATACTCTACTTTTAAATGTGATTATATTAACAGCCTTTTATCATTATATGCTTTTTGAGTATCTTCCTTATACTATTATTTATGCAATTCTTTTTATATCTGTAGCTTTTAATTTAAATCAAGGTTTCAAACCAACTATCATATATGTAGGTGGTTGGTCAATTTTCTGTTTTATTCTTTTTGTATTTGATTTTAAATCATACTATGAAGTAAGAGGATTTGTAGATATTGTCTTAGTAGCCTTTGCAATAGAAGCAGTACTATTTACACTATCTGTTGCATATAAATATAATAATTTACAAAAACAGAGTAAGAGCTTTGAAAATATGCTTTTACAACAATCAAAACTAGCAAAATCAGGTGAAATGATTGCAAATATAACACATCAATTTAGACAACCATTAAATAATCTATCCTATATTTTAATAAATATGAAAAAGAAGTTTGAAAATAAAAAACTAGATGAAGTATATTTTGAGAAAAAAGTTTCCCAAGCAAATGAACAATTAGAGTTTTTATCAAAAACAATTGATGATTTTAAGGAGTTTTATGATCCTTCAAAGCAAAAAGAGACTTTTTCTATAAAAGAGTCAATAGCAAATGTTTCTACTATATTAAGTGCTGATTTAAAAAAAAGAAATATAGACTTTGATGTGGAGTTTAAAGTAAATGAAGAGATTAAAGTATTTGGAATCAAAAATGAACTCTCTCAAGTTTTATTAGCTCTTATCTCAAATGCAAATGAAGCTTTAAAAGATATAGAAAAACCATATGTAAAATTAGAAATTGATTCAAGCAACGCTGAGGTTATAATTAAAGTAAAAGATAATGCAGGTGGAATTAAAAAAAGAGATATAGATAAAATATTTGAACCATATTATACAACTAAAGAGAATGGTTCAGGACTTGGTCTTTATTTAGTAAAACTAATTATAGAACAAGGTTTTAATGGAAAAGTAGAGGTTTGCAATAATAAAGAGGGTGTAGTCTTCACTCTCTTTATTGAAAAATCTATTTGATTAAATCATTTCTAGGATAGATAAATGATACCTCTTTTTCTATACTTATTTTTGAATCTTCTTTTGCAAATGCTTTTATCTTTATTTTTAAAGCAGTATTTTTTGAATCAGATAAAAACAGACGCTTGTTTGTTTGTAAAATAAGTACTGTTTTTGTTCTTTGTTTAGGATTTAGTTTT
>JDSF01000574.1_pt1 | contig 10103 bp, 12 predicted proteins | sample 199441 | NCBI WGS metagenome assembly JDSF01 (sample SAMN02592751, study PRJNA231836) | bioreactor metagenome | isolation source: continuous culture bioreactor denitrification-DNRA | place: Germany: Bremen
GTAGAAATAGCAAGTGAATTTAGATATAAAGACCCACTTCTTACAAAAGATACACTATTTATAGTAATCTCTCAAAGTGGAGAAACAGCAGATACTTTAGAAGCTTTAAAGATGGCAAAAAAAGCAGGATTAAAATCTATTGTAGTATGTAATGTTGACAACTCATCAATGACAAGAACAGCAGATTATACTATACTAACTCGAGCAGGAATTGAAAAAGGTGTAGCATCAACTAAAGCATTTTCAACTCAAACAGTTGTTTTATGGATGTTATCATTGTATTTTGCAAAGATAAAAAATGTAATTGATAGTGATGTTTTACAAAATGAAATTCATGCTTTAAGAGAAGTTCCAAAATCTTTGATTGTAGCTGATAAACTTCATGAAAAGTGTAGAAGATTATCAAAAAGATATCTTCATGGACATGGTTTTTTCTTTATAGGACGAGATGTCTTTTTCCCATTAGCCCTTGAAGGTGCTTTAAAATTAAAAGAAATTTCATATTTACATGCAGAAGGATATCCCGCAGGTGAAATGAAACATGGTCCAATTGCTTTAGCTGATCCAGAGTTATTTACAATAGCTTTGATGCCAGAGAATTTATTATATGATAAAATAAAATCAAATGTTGAAGAGTTAAGTGCAAGAGATAGTACAATTTGTGCAATTTCTCCTCTTGATTTTGAACTAAGTGATGATTTTATTAAAACTCAAAAAAGTGACCACTATATGTTAGAATTTTTTGAGATGTTAGTTGTATTACAGCTTCTATCAATGGAGATTTCAGTACGACTAGGAAATGATGTTGACATGCCAAGAAACTTGGCTAAGTCCGTAACTGTTGAATAAATATTAATTTTTTATTTTTTTATTAAAATTTAAAGATAAAAATAAGTAGCTATTTAATGGAAAACAAAAATGGAAAACAATATAGGAAAACAAAAATGGAAAACAAAAAACAATACTTATTTACAAGTGAAGTAGTAAGCCCGGGGCACCCAGATAAATGTGCAGATATTATAGCAGACTCTATAGTTGATAAATTAATTATAGAAGATTCTGAAAGCAGAGTAGCTTCTGAGGTTTTTGTTGCAGGAAAGCATGTAGTAATTGGTGGAGAAGTAAAATCTAAATGCCAATTATCTCAAGCAGAGTATGAAAAATTAGTAAAAGATGCATTGGCAAAAATTGGTTATGATGGAAAATCAGCTTTTACAAAAGAACAGTGTTTACATCCTGATGATGTACAAGTACAAGTTTTATTAAATCAACAATCTCCAGATATTTCTCAAGGTGTTGACCAAGAGACTGGTGAAATTGGAGCAGGTGATCAAGGTATCATGTTTGGTTTTGCTTCAAGTGAAACAGCTGATTATATGCCAGCTGCTATTACATATGCAAGAATGTTAGCTGACAAAGTTTATCATTATGCATTAAATCATAATCATAAACTTGGGGTTGATATTAAAACTCAAGTTACAGTTGATTATGGTACAAAAGAGAATTTTGAGAATTGTAAACCTCAAAAAATCCATACTATTGTTGTAAGTGCTCCATCTGTTGATGGTATGCCTATTGAAGAAGTTAGAGAGCTAATTCAAGGTCTTATTGATGATACTGGTTTACCAACTGATATGTATAAAAAGGACGAAACTATAATTCATATTAATCCAACAGGAAGATATGTAAATCACTCTTCTTTACATGATTCAGGATTAACAGGACGAAAGTTAATTGTGGATTCATTTGGAGGATATTCTCCAATTGGTGGAGGAGCACAGTCTTCTAAAGATTATACTAAAGTTGATAGATCAGGTCTTTATGCAGCTAGATGGATTGCAAAAAATCTTGTTGCTGCAGGACTTGCTGAAAAAGCAAATGTTCAAATTTCATATGCAATTGGTGTTGCAAGACCAACATCTGTTCAGTTGATACAATGGGTACATATACAAAATATGATGATGATAAGTTATCTCAAATAGTAATGGATGAATATCCATTAACACCAAGATGGATTACAGAACAGTTTGGTTTAGATAAACCATCTGCTGAAACTTTCCTTTATGCAGATGTTGCATCAAGAGGTCAAGTTGGTCAAAGTGATTACCCATGGGAAAAACTTGATGAAGTAGAGAAGTTTAAGAATTTATAATTTAAAATTGTAAAACAAATAGATAAAAAATAAGAAAATACCCTAAGAATAGGGACTATTTAAAAGGAGATATAATGGATTTAAAAAATTTATTCAGCAAGATTTCATTTGATAGAGATGACAGTAAAGAACAACCAACAAAAAAAGATGCACCTACTCACTGGATAAAATGTCCTGAATGTGCAGCATTAATGTTTTTTAAAGAAGTAGAGAATCAAAATAATATTTGTCCCAAATGTAATTTTCATATGAGAATTGGAGCTAAAAGAAGAATTGAAATTTTAGCAGACGCTGATTCTTTTGTTGAATTTGATGAAGATTTAAAACCTATAGATCCTTTAAAATTTGTTGATAAAAAATCTTATAAAAAGAGAGTTGATGAAGCTTATAAAAAGACAGGTAGAACATCGGCTGTTGTAAGTGGCGAGTGTACAATTAACAATGTACCTGTGCAATTAGTCGTATTTGATTTTGCTTTTATGGGTGGTTCTTTAGGCTCTGTAGAAGGTGAAAAAATTGTTAGGGCTGCTTCTCGAGCAATGGAAAAACATCAAGGTTTAATTATTGTTTCTGCCTCTGGTGGAGCTAGAATGCAAGAGTCTACGTTCTCTTTAATGCAAATGGCAAAAACATCGGCTGCTTTAAAGAAAATGGATCAAGCGAAACTTCCTTATATCTCAGTATTAACTGACCCAACAATGGGAGGGGTTTCTGCATCATTTGCAATGTTAGGTGATATTATTATGGCAGAACCAGGAGCATTAATTGGTTTTGCAGGACAAAGAGTTATTAAACAAACTATTGGAGCGGATCTTCCTGAAGGATTCCAAAGAGCAGAGTTTTTACTAGAAAAAGGTTCAATTGATATGGTTGTAAATAGAACAGATATGAAAAAAAACATTATCTGATTTATTAACAATGTTTTCAAGACACAATAACCACGCTAGCTAATGTCAAATAGATTTAATGAAGCACTAGATTTTAACCTAGATGCTTCAAACTATCTTTATGCATTATGTGATTATGGCACAATCCTTAAAAAAGATATCTTTTTGCTTGATTTTATTAATATTGTTAAAAATATGATGTAAAAATTATTCAATATAGAGATAAAATAAATACAATTCAAACACAAAAAGAGAACTTAAAATATTTAAAAAAGCATCTTGATATACCAATTATTATAAATGATAAAATAGAATTAATTGAGTATGCAGATGGTATACATTTAGGACAAGAAGATTTTGAAAAAATTCATAATGATAAAAAAATTGCTCTAAAGTTTATAAGAAAAAAGATTGGAAATAAACTTCTAGGATTATCAACTCATAATGAAATTGAAATACTAGAAGCAAATGAACTAGACTTAGATATGATCGGACTTGGTGCATATAAAACAACAGCTACAAAAGATGTTTCAACTTTACTTGGTGAAAGAATCTCTTATTTGGCAAAAATCTCAAGGCATCCTGTTTGCGCTATTGGTGGTGTAGAAATAAGTGATAAGATAGAAAATATCACATTTAATGTAGTAGGTAGTGGTTTATATGAAAATTAATATCTATGCAATTGTTAAACCTTCAAAAGATGAATTTGACAAGTTATCTAACGAATTTATCAAAATGTGTTCGAAATATGCAAAAGTAGAAGTTCATTCAGTATTTAATAAGAATATAGCAAAAGCACAGTCTATAGGTGAAAAAGAGGCACAAGAAGCCTATACAAAAGCTTATGAACCATATATAAATGGTTATTGTATAGCTTTAGATGTACTTGGGAAACCCTTAGATAGTTTTAAATTTTCACAAATGATTTCAAATGATAGTGAAATAAATTTTTTTATTGGTGGGGCATTTGGATTTGAAAGAAATTTTTTAAAAAAATGCGATAAAATTATGAGTTTAAGTTCACTTACAATGGCTCATAAGGTGGTAACTCTTGTCCTTCTTGAACAGATATTCAGAGGCTTGGCAATAAAAAATAACCATCCATATCATAAATAATTTATGTAAGTTTAAGTATAATTGCAAAATTTTTAAAATAGGGTATAATATGGCTAATGCAAAACAGATTGAAGAGTTAAAGCAAATCTTACTTGAGAGAAGAGAAACAATCAATAAAAATATCCAAGGAAGTAGGGATAGTATTGATTCTCTAAAAGATTCTGAGTGTAAAGATGAATATGACTATGCAGAAGTATCATCTGACAGTTTTAAAGAGGGAATTATTGCAAATCAGCAAATAAAAGAACTTAATGAAATTGATGAAGCCTTAAAAAGAATCGAAAAGGGTACATATGGAATTTGTGAAATGTGTGATGAATCAATTGCAATTGGAAGACTAAGAGCAAAACCATTTGCTAAGTTTTGTACACCTTGTAGAGAGATACACGAGTTAGAACAATAAAAAGGATCAAATGTGGGAGTTAAAATATATATAGGATTTTCTTTACTATTAGTTATTTTAGTAGGCGTTATTGGATATGGTATACAACCTGGAGAGTATGAAGTAACTATTTCTGAGTATTCTTTAAATTTACCAATTATAGCTTGGATATTAGCACCGTTACTTTTGCTATTTATTTTTTCTGTACTACATCTGATATTTTATGGTTCATTAAATTATTGTAAAAATAGAGGTTTCTCAAAAGATGAAGCTAGTATAATTGAAACAATTAAATCGGTACTTTTACAAAAGCAAGATAAGAAAAAGTTTAAAACTGTTGGATATAAAAATATTGCAACAATTTTAAATCAATTTAATGTTGATGTAAAAGATTCTACATTTACATCTTCAAATGAGAGTTTAAATCAAACAGTATCTCAGATAAAAGATATTAAAGCTGGGAAATATGTTAATGAAAAGCAATTAAAATTAGATCCTAATTCAGAACTTGCAAAACAAAACTTAATTAATAAAATGTCTGAGCAACCTGACTTTTCTTTAGATGTATTAAAAAAAGCTCCTAATTATGCAAATGATATTGTTAGGGTTGCATTTTTTAATGTATTAGAAAATAAAACAATGACAACAGTAAAAAAAGTTTACTCAAATGTAATTCTTGATAGAGAAATGGCTTTAAGATTATTTGTAAAAGATATTGAAAATAGAGAATTTGGTTTAAGTAAAGAAGAGATTATTAAAATAACTAAGACTTTAAATTATTCTAACGAAGAGTATTTAACTCTTGCAAAACTTTATAAAGAGGCTTTATCTCCTGATAAATTTTTAGAATTGTTTGAAGCTATTTTTGATCAAAATGAAGAAGCAACAGAAGCATACTTTTATGTTTTATGTGAATTAGAAATGATTGATAAAGTAAGAGAGTTATTAACTGGTTATAATGAAGATGAATTAATTGCTTTTAGAGCACTTTTAGATTTAAAAGATGCTGGAAAGCACTATACATTGGATGATTTAAGTTTATAATTAATGAAAGACAAAATCAATTTTAGCCAACCCTTAATGGTGTTGGCTCCTCTTGCTGGATATACTGACTTACCCTTCCGTGCAGTTGTTAAAAAATTTGGAGCAGATGTTACTATCTCTGAAATGATTTCTTCAAATGCCCTAGTTTATAAGTCTGAAAAGACTAGAAAGATGATAGAAAAATCTCCAAGTGAAGACCCTTATATTGTTCAGATTGCAGGAAATAAACCAGAATTAGTACGTGATGCAGTAGAAATTTTAAATGATATTGAAGGAATTGATGGAATTGATTTAAACTGTGGATGCCCTGCACCAAAAGTATTTAACCATGGCTCAGGTTCAAATCTTTTAGGAGATTTAAAGAAGCTTGAAGAAATATTATCAACTGTAAAAAAATACAATAAAAAAGATATACAACTGCAAAAGTTAGGATTGGTGTTAATGAAAAAATTCCAGTTGAAATTGCAAAAGCAGTAGAATCATGTGGCGTAGATTTTATATCTGTACATGGAAGAACAAGAGCTGGTAAATATAAAGCTCCTGTTGATTATGATGCAATTAAAGCTATGAAAGAGGCTGTATCTATTCCTGTTATTGCAAATGGGGATATAACTGATTACGATAAGGCACAGAAAGTATTACAACATACAGGTGCAGATGGAGTTATGATTGGTCGTGCTGCAGTTGGAAAACCATGGATTTTTTATCAATTAAAACATGGTATTGAAGATATCAGTGAAGACAAAAAAAGAGAGATTATTTTAGAACATTATGATGAAGTCTTAAAGTTTCATGGACTACATGGTGCAGTAATGTTTAGAAAATTATTACACTCATACTCAAAAGGTTATAAGGGTGCTGCTGAATTTAGAGATATTATAAATCGTGTTTCGGATGAAAAGATTATGCGAGATATGATAGAAAACTTCTTTTAAAATTTTTTTAGATAAAATGTAAAACTTTTAGAAAAGGATATATTTGTCTGAATATTATTATGAACTTATAATTAAACCAGAAAATCATTTTGAATTATTTACAGATTTAATTGTTTCTTTAACAAACGAAGCAATTGAAGAGTTTGATGGAACTATAATCGCAAGAAGTGAAGAAGATTTATCTGATATTGAGTTTGGAGTTAATGAATTTGCAAAAGCAATTAATGTTAATTGTAATACTGAACTTACAAAAAAGAGAATATTGATTGGATTAAGCAATATCAAGAATCTGTTAAGTCAGTGGAAGTAGGAAATTTTTTCATTAGACCTTCATGGGAAGAAAAAAAAAGATGAAAAAATTGATATTATAATTGATCCTGCTTTATCATTTGGTTCTGGACACCATGAAACAACTTCTTCTTGTATAGAAGCAATTGATGAGTTTGTTAAAAAAGATCAAACTGTATTAGATGTAGGTACAGGTAGTGGTATTTTAGCAATTGCTGCTTCAAAATTAGGATGTGATGTTGATATTTGTGATACAGATGAAGTTTGTATTAAAGATACTAAATCAAATTTTGAATTAAATAATACAAAATTTAATGAATCATGGATAGGAAGTGCAAATAGTGCAACTAAAAAATATGATGTAGTTATTGCAAATATTGTTGCGGATGTTTTGGTATTTATAGCAAATGATTTAAAGAAATGCTTAAATGATAATGGTATTTTAATAATATCAGGGATATTGGATAAACATATTGATAAGGTACTAAGAAAATTTAAAGACTTAGAAGAGTTAAAGTTAATCCATAAAAATGAATGGATTACTGTAGTATTTAAAAAATAAAAGGAGTTATATTTTATGGCTAATAAAAACGATAAAAATGGTGGAGATAACAATAACAATTTTTTTAATAGTAATCCACTATTAGTTTTTGTAATTTTTTCAATTGTTACTATTTTTGTATTTAAAGCAGTTTTTCCAGAAGGTAATGGAAATACAATGACAGGCCAATCAGCAAATAGTTCTGCTTTTGGTCAAACAAAAAACAAAACAATTGCTTATTCAGAATTAAAAAAGTTAATCAACAATGGGTCAATTGAGTATGTTGGTATTGGAAATACTCAAATAAAAGCTATTAGTAAAGCTTCAAATGGACAAATCAGTGCATATACAGCAAGAAGAGTAATACCTGATGATACATTAATTCCAAACTTAGAGCAAAAAGGCATTAACTATGGTGGAATCAATGAAGAAAATCCAATTGCAGATGTGTTATTTGGTTGGGTTCTACCAATTTTTATATTCTTTGCAATTTGGATGTTCTTAGCAAAAAGAATGTCAAAATCTATGGGTGGAGGTTCAGGAGGAATTCTTGGAATTGGAAGTTCAAAGAAAATGATTAATTCAGAGAAACCAAATGTAAAATTTGAAGATATGGCTGGTAATCAAGAGGCAAAAGAGGAAGTTCAAGAAGTTGTTGATTTCCTTTCTGCTCCTGATAGATATATTAAGCTAGGAGCTCAGATTCCAAAAGGTGTACTTTTAGTAGGACCTCCAGGAACTGGTAAAACATTATTAGCTAAAGCTGTTGCAGGTGAAGCTGATGTTGAGTTCTTATCTGTTTCAGGGTCAGCTTTTATTGAGATGTTTGTTGGTGTTGGTGCTTCTAGAGTTAGAGATTTATTTGAGCAAGCTAAAAAAGTTGCTCCTGCAATTATCTTTATCGATGAGATTGATGCAATTGGTAAGAGTAGAGCAAGTGGTGGTCCAATGGGTGGAAATGATGAAAGAGAACAAACTCTTAATCAACTTTTAGCAGAAATGGATGGATTCTCAACTGAGCATGCACCAGTAATTGTATTAGCAGCTACAAATAGACCTGAGGTACTAGATCCTGCACTATTAAGACCTGGAAGATTTGATAGACAGGTTTTAGTTGATAAACCTGACTTTGAAGGTAGAAAAGAGATTTTAAATGTACATATCAAAGGTGTTACACTTGGAAAAGATGTAGATTTAGTTGAAGTAGCAAGAATGACAGCTGGACTTGCTGGTGCAGATTTAGCGAATATTGTAAACGAAGCAGCACTTCTTGCTGGACGTGCATCAAAAGATGAAGTGAACTATGATGATTTTAAAGAAGCAGTAGAGAGACAAATTGCTGGACTTGAAAAGAAATCAAGAAGAATTTCTCCAAAAGAGAGAAGAATTGTAGCTTATCATGAATCTGGACATGCAGTCATTGCAGAAATCACTAAGGGTGCTAAAAAAGTAAATAAAGTATCTATTGTTCCTAGAGGTCTTGCTGCTTTAGGATATACTCTAAATACTCCTGAAGAGAATAAATATTTAATGCAAAAACACGAACTTATTGCTGAAGTTGATACTTTACTTGGAGGACGTGCTGCGGAAGAGGTATTTATTGGTGAAATATCTACAGGTGCTGGAAATGACCTTGAAAGAGCAACTGATATTATAAAATCAATGGCATCAGTTTATGGAATGAGTGATGTTGCGGGTCTTATGGTATTAGAAAAAAGATCTAATCAGTTTTTAGGTGGACAAACACAAAAAGATTTTTCTGATGAGATGGCAAAAAATCTTGATGAACATATAAAAACTATTTTAAATGAAAGATATAAAGTTGTATTAAAATCTTTAGAAGAGCATAGAGATGCTATTGAAGAGATGACTGCTGAATTGCTTGATATTGAAGTTATTTCAGGAGAAAGAGTACGAGAAGTAATCAAAGCTCATGGTGGTAAAGTTTTCGAAGATGAAGATCTACATAGTGAAGCTTTAAAAGATGAAGAAGTAGAAGAATCTAAGGAAGAAACTACTGAAGAGAATAATAACAATGGAAACAATGATTTAGAATTAGAAGTTGAAAAAACTGAAGAAGAAAAATCAGAAGATAAAAAAGAGGAAAAAGAGTAATGTCTGATAATGTTATAGCAAAAGAGGGACATAAACCAATTTTTATTGCATTCATTGCAATGTTAATTTTTATAATCTTAGAGTGTGAATTATTTACATTTTTTGCTTTTGCTATAACATTATTCCTTCTTTTCTCTTATAGATATAAATATATAGATATTAAATCTTTAAAAGATGATGAAATTTATTCTCCTATTTCAGGTAAAGTAAGTGCTATAGATGTTAAAGATTTTAAAAAAATTATACATATTGATGTTGGGCTATTTGACTCTCATATTTTAAGAGCATTAGAATCTTCTGATGTTAAAGTTAAGTATAAGAGAGGTTTAAATCTTTCTTTAGGAAGTTTAAAAGCAAATAAATTAAATGAAACAGTGACTATACGTTCAAAAAACTTAACAATGCAATTAATATCTTCTATTTGCAATGATTCAATTGAAGTAATATCTAAAAATCCTTATGAAAAAGGTGAAAAAATAGGTACCTTTATTAATGGAAAAGTAATTATTACATTTCCTCTTAATACAACAACTGATTTAAAAATTGGTCAAAAACTAGAGAGCGGACAATCCGTAATTGCAAAAATTGCTTCATAATATGTAAGATAACTTCTTGACAAAATAAAATTATCTTATTATAATTT
>JDSF01000575.1_pt1 | contig 10067 bp, 8 predicted proteins | sample 199441 | NCBI WGS metagenome assembly JDSF01 (sample SAMN02592751, study PRJNA231836) | bioreactor metagenome | isolation source: continuous culture bioreactor denitrification-DNRA | place: Germany: Bremen
TTCATTTTAATCAGCATATCATTTTTAATGTTTGGTCTCTTCATCTATTCTATACTTCTTCTACTTTATCCTAAGTATACGCCTCAACTATAATGATAGTCAATTGAGATTAGTAAAGTTAATACAAAATGAATCTACAGACTCATATAGTAGTTCTAGCGACCTACACGAAATCAATCTACTAGGCTGTATTTACCTAGCATGTTCACAATTTGTTCATTTTATTACCCCTTAAAAAAGGTCTATAATGAATGTAATGAGTCATATCTATACATCATTAAGGAGGCTATACATGAAAAAATAAAACTATTGCACTCATCGCCGTTCTTATTTTGTTCACAAATGTTATTACGGCATATGGTGACGAGTCAAGTTATACGGACACAAAAACAAGTGACTGGTTCTATGGTTCACTTGATATTCTTTCAAGTGAAAAAATCATCACCGGTTTCGAAGATGGCAGTTATCGTCCAAGTGCCACTTTAAACGTAGATCAATACATCACCATTCTATGTCGTCTAACTGATAACGATGTAGGCATCAACTCAGGTGGTTATTGGGCTCAAAACTATATTGATTTTGCACTCGAAGAAGGCTGGCTTGATGGTATGTCCTTCTCAACTTACAACAAACCCGTCAATCGATATGAAGCATCAAGGCTAACTGTAAAAGCTTTAGAATTTAACAGTGATAAGTCTCCTACCGAGCTTCTAGAATACAAAGTTTATATAAGTGATTATAACAATATACCTTCTCTTTATAGAACTGATGTTTTGTTAAATTATGCACTTGGATTAACCAATGGTTATCCTGATGGTACTTTCCAAGGTACTAATACTTTGACTAGAGCAGAAGCCGCAGTAATCTCTCATAGAGTATTTGATCCTGATGTTCGAAAATTACTGCTAGATCCTAAGAAAACAGAGCAACTCCTAGCAATTTTCAGAATGGATGAATTAGATCAATTTGCTCTTTTAGCGCCTGAAGTAATAATGCCAGCTGGAATGATGATGTTTGCAATACCTGCAATGCCTGCTCCAGTACCACTGCCAGCACTCCCACTTCTGCCCCCAGTTGCCATCATTACTGAGAATGTTCTGGCAGACACTTTGATTGAGCTATCGGATTTAGAATCTGATAACCTTGTGGCTGCTGGCTATGGTTATAGCGTTTTAAACATTAACCTACTATCTGAAGATAATGAAAGCATACTGATATATACTGCCGAAGATGGTTCTAATGTTATTACTCTTGACTTGCTTCTTATGCAAGATGATGAAGGTAACTTAAGACCTGATGCATCCGACCTTATACTTCTTGTATGTAAGAATATAGATGAGGTTAACGGTGATTCAATGCATTCCTATATACTTAGCAATTACGAGAACCGAGCTCTCATTCCAGAAGAAGGTATCAACACCACATTTGGAACCACAGATATGAGAATGACCAACCTTACCCATGACCATAATGTAACCAAAGTTGCTTTTACATTAGGTGAATAATCAGAATATTACTAAAGGCTTGATAGAATTTTCTCTATCAAGCCTTTTATAGTGTAAAAAAATATAATAGATTTATGCTTAAGCTACAGCTACTAGTCTTCCTCAATCTTACTAATGATGGTTCCACCACCAACAACCATATCACCATCGTAAAGTACAACAGCTTGTCCAGGTGTAATTGCTCTTTGAGCGTCGTCAAACCTGACTTCCATCTCATCATCGTCGACCATTTTAACATGGCAAGTTGCCGGCTTGTGGCTATACCGTATCTTAGCTGTAAAAGTCTTTTCACCTTCCAGACTCTCAAAAGGCATAAAATTAACTGTATTAGCCCTAAGAGCAAAGGCAAAGGTATCTTTGTTATCGCCAATAACAACTTCATTGGTCTCAGGTCTTATTTCTACAACAAAGCCTGGTTTGCCAAGACTAAGTCCAAGTCCTTTACGTTGTCCAATGGTGTAATGAACAATCCCCTTGTGTTTACCAAGGATTGTACCATCCATATCGACGAAGTTGCCTTGTTCTATTTTATCACCTGTATAAGATTCTAAGAAACTACCGTAATCTCCATCTGGTACAAAACATATGTCTTGACTATCTGGTTTGTTGGCTATGCGTATATTGATTTGTTCAGCCATAACACGAATTTCTTCTTTATCAAAATCACCAACCGGCATAATGGTTTTACTTAGTTGTTCTTGAGTCAAATTGTATAGTGCATAAGTTTGATCCTTACGAATAGTTTTTGACTGCTTCAGAACATATCTGCCATTAGCGAGTTGCTCAACTTTGGCATAGTGGCCTGTAGCAATATAGTCAGCACCAATGTTCATACTTCTTGTTAGAAGAGATTCCCATTTTACATATCTGTTACATGCAATGCATGGGTTAGGCGTCTTACCTTGCTTATACTCATCAACAAAATAGTCAATAACATCTTTTTCAAATTCTTCTTTAAAATTCATTACATAATAAGGTATACCAAGAGTTTGGGCCACTCGCCTTGCATCATCAACGGCCGTAAGACCACAACATCCTCCATTATCTTGCTGGACATCGCGGTCTTCATCTTGCCATATTTGCATTGTGACACCAATAACATCGTACCCTTGTTCTTTTAGCAGCAATGCCGCTACCGATGAATCAACACCACCAGACATTCCTACAACAACGGTTTTATTTTCCATGATTAAAATTCTTCTTCCTCATCTTCATGATGATCAGTATCTTTTGGCTCTTCAAGCCCTTCGATTTCAATACCATTCTTTTGTGCATAATCCCATAGAGCTGCCTGTAACGCTTCTTCAGCCAAGAGCGAACAATGTACCTTTGCCTTTGGAAGACCATCAAGAGCCTCCATAACGGCTTTGTTTGTCACTTTCATTGCTTCTTCTACTGTCTTGCCTTTTACAAGTTCAGTTGCCATAGAACTGGTTGCTACAGCAGCACCACATCCAAAGGTTTTGAATTTAACGTCTTTGATGATATCGTCTTCAATCTCAAGGAATATTCTCATTATATCGCCACACTTGGCATTACCTACTGTACCCACACCTGATGCTTCTTCTATTTCACCCATGTTTCTTGGGCGTTGGAAATGATCCATAACTTTCTCTGTATACATAATATGCACCTCTTCTTTCTACTGCTTACCAGCATTGACTTGTCACTAATCTATTGTCTTTTATCATTCACATTTTCAACTTAAAGAATCGCTTCAATTTTATTTTTCACAAAATCCTCATACAATGGGGACATATCTCTCAACCTAGACACAATAGCCTGTAGTTGATCAACCAGATAATCAAGTTGCTCTTTGGTATTTTGTTCTCCAAGAGATATTCTTAGAGAACCATGTGCTATCTCATGTGGTAACCCTATTGCTAGTAAAACATGTGATGGGTCAAGAGAACCAGATGTACATGCTGAACCACTAGAAGCGCATATGCCCTTCATATCAAGCATAATTAAGAGTGATTCGCCTTCAATAAATTCAAAACTATAATTCACATTATTTGGAAGACGTTTGCTTGGGTGTCCATTAAGCTTACAATGTGGTACCTTTTCTTTAATTTGCTCAATTAGGTAATCTCTTAAAGCTTCCTGTTTTGGACTTTCCACATTCATAGTATTGACAGCTGTCTCAATAGCAATACCAAGACCTACAATACCAGGCACATTCTCAGTACCACCTCTACGTTTCTTCTCCTGAGCACCACCGTGAATAAAAGCTCTAAGCCTTGTACCCTTTTTAACATACAATGCGCCGACGCCTTTTGGCCCGTAGAGCTTATGACCTGTTAAAGTCAATAAATCAATGTTAAGTTCCTTTACATCAACTTCAACATGTCCAACGGCCTGAACTGCATCTGTGTGGAATAAGACACCAGCTTCCTTTGCTATTTCACCTATTTCAGCGATTGGTTGTATTGTACCCACTTCATTATTAGCGAACATTATTGATATCAATATTGTTGTCTCTTTAATTGCAGCTCTTAGATCTTCTAGGTTAATTAATCCATCCTTATCCACTTCCAAATAAGTGACTTCATAACCTTTTTTCTCTAAATACTCACATGTATGTAGTACTGCATGATGTTCTATTGTCGTTGTAATAATATGATTTCCTTTTTGCTTATAATTCTCAGCCACACCTTGAATTGCCCAGTTATTGGACTCTGTTCCTCCTGATGTAAAGAAAATCTCTCTCTCAGATGCCCCAATTGCTTTTGCAACTTTTTCTCTGACATCTTCAATTGCTTCTTTGTTTTGACCTGCAAAACTATAAATACTTGAAGGATTACCATAACTTTCATAGAAATATGGTAACATTCCATCAACCACTTCTTTTCTTGTTGGTGTAGTTGCTGCATGATCAAAATAAATTAATTTATCCATGGATTTTCTCCTCCCGCTTTCTGTGGGCTTCTTGTATTTGTAATTGTTCATCCACCATGTCCTGTAATGATATGTTGTTAACAACATCATTAATACTGTCGCTTATTCTTTTCCAAACAAACTTGGTCACACATAGACCAGCTTCTGAACATTCTTTTTGTTCATTCACTGTGGTACAATCCACAGGATTAAGATCACCCTCAAGCGCTCTTAGAATATCACCAACCGATATCTCGGTAGTAGATACTGCAAGACTATAGCCACCTTGGGAACCTCTTGTGCTACTAACATAGCCTGCCTTCTTAAGCACAGCAATAATCCGCTCCAGGTAATTCTCCGATATCTCTTGTCTCTCAGAGATACTCTTTATTGATACTTTTTGATTTTCTGAGTTAATGGCCAAGTCAATCATTGCTCTTAAACCATAACGTCCTTTTGTTGATAATTTCATACAATCTCTCCTTAATTCCCACCAAAGTACTCGGAATTAAATTCATACATAGAGTATCATGGGATATAAGGATTGTCAATACTTTCACATGTATTTTATATGTACAATTCCAACTATTTTAGTAGGAATTAGAAAACCCGCTCTATGAGCGGGTTACAGTCTTTTCATATATTGAGAACTGTTATCGTTTATCGACCTTTTATGCATTATCTACATCAATTCTAAGACATGCCTCAAATATATCCTTTGGCTTTAAATGAACCATTGGCTCTTTCTCCATAATATCTCCTTCAAATCCTAGAACATCACCATGACCATACCATGGCTCTATACACAAGAATGGTGCATCTTTTGGCTGCCATATTGCTAGGTCTGGCAAATTATCATAAGAGACTTTGATTGACTCATCAGTGACTTTAGATTTGAGCCTTACTGATTTAGATTCAATATTCTTGAATACAAAGGCATACTCATAGAAATCTTCTTTCTTAAGTGGCAATATATTTGAATGACTCATCACTGTTGTTTGGTCATTAACATCAATCAAGTTATCCTTGACCCCTAACCTCTTAAGCGTTTCTACCTTTTCAAATTCCAGGTACCACTCTTTTAGTTCAGCGCTAGTTCCAAAAGGGCAATTAAAGGCTGCATGGGTACCAATTTGAAATGGCATGATGATTTCATCATCATTGATCACACTATAGTTTATTTGCACCCCTGAGGTCGTAAGGCAACATTTTAGTTCCAATGTGAATTTGAAAGGATATTGTTTCAAAGTCTCCTCTGATTCAGACAGCCTAAAGACCGCTTCTTTCTGAGAGGATGACACACATTCAAATTCACTTTTCCTTGCAAATCCATGATTACCCATAGAATAAGATTTATCTGCCACTTTGATTTGTCCACCATTCAAACTTCCTATTATAGGAAACAGAACCGGTGACCTGCCACTCCAGTAAGTTGAATCACCCGACCACATGTAATCATAGCCGTCGCTTTTTCTAACAAGGTGTATAAGTTCTGCACCCAGTGTCTCTATAGTAGCCTTATAAGTATCATTATCTAATATTATTGTCATATTCTAATCCTTCCAACCACCTACATAGGGAGTTTGTTAATTTTATTAACTTATTATACCTTTTTCACCTACTTATTCATAGGAGGATTTATCACATTCATGAAATTAATTCCACCAAAAGCCTATATATGCTACACACTGTACCATAACTTAATAGCAACAAAGAGCACCTCCATAATTGAAGGTGCTCCCATAGCACTATTTCTTATAATTTACTTTCTATTCAGCTTCAGCTCTTTCAGCAATAACTTTCTCTTGAACTTCTGCTGGTGCTTCATCATATCGTTCAAAATTAAGTGTAAAGATTCCTCTACCTTGAGTCATTGACCTTAGATCTGTTGAGTAACCATACATTTCACCGATTGGTACTTCAGCAACAACTTCTTGCTTACCACGGATTGGGTTCATTCCCATAACACGTCCACGACGTTTGGTAAGGTCACCCATGATATCTCCCATATAGTCATCTGGAATCGTCACTTTTACAGTGGCAATAGGTTCAAGGATAATTGGTGTACATACCTTCATTGCTTCCTTAAAAGCTTGTATTGTAGCCATCTTAAATGCCATCTCTGAAGAATCAACTGGATGATAGGAACCATCCACCAAGGTTGCCTTAACACCCACAACACTGTAGCCAGCCAAAGCACCTTTATCAACAGATTCAATTAAGCCCTTTTCCACAGCTGGGAAGTAGTTTCTTGGAACTGATCCACCAACTACTTTTTCCTCAAAGACAAAAGCCTTCTCACGATCACCTGATGGTTCAAATACAATAATAACGTCACCGTACTGACCATGTCCACCAGATTGCTTCTTATGACGACCTCGTACTTGCCCTTTACTCTTGATTGTTTCACGGTATGGAATCTTAGGTCTAAGCAACTCTATACCAACTTTGAACTTTTCAAGAAGTTTTGACTTAACAATCTCAAGATGCTGTCCACCAACACCGTACAAAAGTTCTTGATGGTTCTCAGTATCCATAATGATCTTGATAGTTGGGTCTTCTTCCATCAATCTATGAATACCAGAGGTCATCTTCTCTTCCTCACCTTTTTTTTGGTAGGAATGATGGCTCTATAGGCTAGTGATTCAGGGAAATTGATACCCGGCAACTTAACAGGCTTTGCTGGATCACACAAAGTATCTCCAGTAGCAACTTCTGTCATTTTTGCAAAAGCACCGATATCACCTGCGCGAATCTCGTCAACTTCAATCTGCTCACGTCCACGTAGAACATAGATATGATTGGCCTTTTCCTTCTTTTCTTTATTAACATTCAGGAGCATCGAGTCTTTCTTGATAATACCTGAATAAACTCTAAATAGAGATAATTTTCCAACATAAGGGTCAACAATTGTTTTGAAAACCAAAGCAGCCGCTTCATGGTCCTTATCACATACCACTTCAATCTCTTCACCTGATTCTGGATCTTCACCCATTACTGAAGTATGCTCTTCTTTTGGTGCTGGCATATACTTCACAATAGAATTCATTAACACAGTTACACCTGTGTTGTCTATTCCTGATCCACATAATACAGGTACAATTGAACCATCAATAACACCATTGTGAATTGCAGTCTGGATTTCTTCTAGGGTGAATTCTTCACCTTCAAAATACTTCTCCATTAATTCCTCATCAGATTCTGCTACAGCTTCAAGAATCATCTCTCTGACACTTTCCACTTCATCCAAAATATCTGCTGGAATCTCACATGGTTCCACATGGTCTTTAACAAACTTACGACCTTCCATTTTAACAACATTCACAAAACCTACAAAATGATCACCTTCACGAATTGGCACTTGGAATGGTGCCACCTTTTTTTACCAAAACTCTCTTTGAGTTGGTCAAGAGCCTTCTTATAACTTGCATTGTCATCATCCATGTCGGTTACAAAAACAATTCTAGGTATCTCCATCTCATCGGCATATTCCCATGCCTTTTCTGTTCCAACTTCAACACCTGACCTGCCTGAGACTACTATAACAGCACTATCTGCAACACGTGTGGCTTCTTTTGCCTCTCCAACAAAGTCGAAATAACCAGGAGCGTCAAGCATGTTTAACTTACACTCTAGCCATTCTAGTGGTATACAAGATGTATTAATTGAAAAGCCACGTTTGATTTCTTCTTTATCAAAGTCACTAATCGTATTACCTTCATCCACCTTACCTTGGCGAGTTACAATTCCATCCACATGGGCCATAGCTTCCACTAGAGTAGTCTTACCGCTTCCTCCATGGCCAAGTAATACAACGTTACGAATTTGTTCGGACGAATAAATTTTCATCGTATGTCCCCCAATCTTGAGTTATTTTATCGTACGTTTCCCTGTTATCACTTAATTACAGACATTTGGCGCAAATCGTCGTTAGATTTGTTTTTGTAGGCATAATTATGTGATAAAGGCTGATACTTTTAATATTCTCTATCTTTCATTTATTTCCTTCAAAGATTTTGAAACTTATCATCTTTTTTTTATGCAAGTTAACTAAAAGCTACATTCGACTTTTTTCACAACCGATTTTTTTCAACAGAAAGCTTGCTTCAATGATGTTTTTGTCGTCAAATTGTCCGACTATTCACTTTCTAACATTATCACGTCACCACTTTAATTTATTGACACGTCTCATTTTTCAGTTTATGATATGATTATAGCTTAAAATATAAATTTCATGTTATAATTATTCTGATTCATAATTGAAAGGAGACAATTCAAAATGATTAATTGTCGAAAAGAAGTTGAGGGTCTTAGACCCTATATCCCAGGAAAGTCTATTGATGAAGTAAAGCAAGAATATAACTTAGACACAATTGTTAAACTGGCATCTAATGAGAACCCTTATGGTTGTTCCGAAATGGCCAAAAATGCAATTAAAAAATATTTGGAAGAACCAGGTCTTTACCCAGATGGTAATTGCACCGACCTTCGTAATAAATTAGCGCAAAAGTTCAACTTAGATAGCAATCAATTCATTTTTGGTGCTGGTTCGGATGAAGTCATCTCAATGATTACTAAAACTTACGTATCAGAAGGCAGCGAAGTGATTACATGCGCTCCTACTTTCCCACAGTACAAGGCTGGAACCGTTCAACTTGGTGGTAAAATCATTGAAGTTCCTTTAACCAAAGACTATCGTTTTGACCTTCAAGGCATTATCGATCAAATCACTGATCAAACCAAAATCATCTTTGTTGCAAACCCAAACAATCCTACAGGTACTATTATTACTGCCGATGAGCAACTTGCCTTTATTAAGCAAATACCAAAAGATATTATCATTGTTATGGATGAAGCTTATGTTGAGTACATAAAGGACGCTACTTATCCTGATTCTATACCACTACTTGCTCAATACGAAAACATGATGGTCCTAAGAACATTTTCAAAAATGTATGGACTTGCATCTCTTAGAATCGGATTTGGTATGGGACATCCTGAATTAATCGAGAAAATAAACCGTGTACGTAACCCATTCAATGTATCAACTGCTGCACAAGTTGCTGCTGTTGCTTCACTAGAAGATAGCAGTTTTGTTGATAGAACCTACGAGGCAAATGTAGAATCTAAGACATACACATACCAGCGATGTGAATCATTAGGACTTGGATATATTAAGTCTTATGCCAACTTTGTAATGATTGATTTTAATAAGCCAAGTGATGAAATGTTCTTAGCGCTTCAAAGCAAAGGTTATATTGTAAGACCGGGCCATGCATTAGGTATGCCTGGCTATCAAAGAGTTTCACTAGGTACAAAAGAGCAAATGAAAGGCTTCTTTGACACTGTCGAAGCTATATTAGGAGCATAATTATGGTAAATCAAGTAGGTTTTGTTGGTTTTGGACTCATAGGTGGGTCCATTGCCAAAAGTCTAAAAAAACATCAGTTAGCAAAACACATAGTCGCTTATGATGTCTCTCACAGTTCTCTTGTTATGGCAAAAGCAGATGGTGTTGTTGACTATATAGCTAGTTCTTTGGAAGATGGTTTTGACCAATGTGATATCGTATTCCTATGTTGCCCAGTCAAAATTAATATCAAAATGTTCAAAGAACTCTCAAACATCGTTAAAGATAGCTGTATTGTAACAGATGTAGGTTCAACTAAAGAAGACATTCATTTC
>JDSF01000576.1_pt1 | contig 10053 bp, 10 predicted proteins | sample 199441 | NCBI WGS metagenome assembly JDSF01 (sample SAMN02592751, study PRJNA231836) | bioreactor metagenome | isolation source: continuous culture bioreactor denitrification-DNRA | place: Germany: Bremen
CCCCTTCCTTAACTACTCCCTTATAAGAGTTAGAGGGGATTTGCTTTAGATTAATCTCTCAATGCCTCTGTGGCTGGAGACCTTTAACTCTCAACCCAACATATCCTCTTTGCGCAGACCATATTTCTTCAATTTACGGTAAATTGTTGCCATGTTCATGTTGGCTTTTTGTGCGGCTTCTTCAATGTTGCCATCAACTGAGATGAGCAGCTGACGCAAGTAGTCGATTTCAAATTCGGCCAGAGCATCATTGTATCCATTGTTTTTGTTTTCGCTGCTTGATGTTTCAACAAATTGTGCCAGAGTTGTCAGGCTGATCTGTTGTTCCGTTTCGATGGTCATACAGGCTTCGATGACATTCTTAAGTTGGCGGATATTGCCGGGCCAGCTGTATTCTGCCGCCGCCTGTTGGGCATCTGGAGATAGCCCTGTGATCGCTGTTTTGAACTTTTTGTTCTGCAGACCGATAAAATGCGCTGCAAGCAGAGGGATATCTGCTTTTCGCTGCCGCAAGGGGGGTAAGTGCAGATTAATAACATTCAGGCGGTAGTAGAGATCTTCACGGAAGGTTCCCTGTTCGACTTCTTTGATTAATTCCGAATTTGTCGCTGAAATCAATCTGGCATCCACCTTTGTCGGTGCTGTGTCACCAATACGCATGAATTCCTGTTCCTGAAGAAAGCGCAGCATGGTTTTCTGGATATTGAGAGGCAGGTTGCCAATCTCATCCAAAAACAGAGTCCCGCCATCGGCCGCTTTCAGCAGCCCCTCTTTATCTGTGTCGGCTCCGGTGAAAGCACCTTTCTTATGACCAAACAGTTCACTTTCCATCACGGAATCAGGAATCGCCCCACAGTTGATGGCGATAAATGGCTTATCTTTACGCGGGGAATTGTAATGGATCGCCTGGGCAATCAATTCTTTACCACTGCCCGATTCTCCTGTGATCAACGCTGCCGTGTCACGAATCGCAACTTTTTCAACTTTGTCGAGGAGCTTTTGCAACGCTGTTGAGGCCCCGATAATATTGTCAAAATTAAACTTACCCGCCAATTCCTGCTTAAGTTGCTGATTCTCAGCTTTGAGATGGTTATGATTGAGGGCATTGCGGACGCGGAAGATCAATTCGTCTGGCTCAAACGGTTTCGTCAGCATGTCGTAAGCACCTTTGCGGAGTGCCTGAATCGACATTTCGACCGTGGCAAAGGCGGTAATCATGATTACTGGGATCGTTGGCTCCGCTGCTTTGATACGATGCAGGACTTCAAGCCCATCGATTCCCGGCATTTTGATATCGCTGACAACCAGATCCCAGGTTCCGGGGCGGAACAGTTCGACTGCTTCGAGAGGATCTGTAAAGGTACGGACAGCGTAACCTTCATCCTGAAGGACGGCAGACATCATCCGGCACAGACCTTCCTCATTGTCGATGATCATAATTTTATTCGCGGACATATAGACTCTTCTCCGTGAAGATTGTATGGAGTGTTACGTTCAGTATTCCTCCCGAACCAATGGGAGTCGGATACTGACAGTTGTGCCGACTTTGAGTTCGGAATCGATAAATATTTCACCTTGATGCATATCGATGATCTGTTTGGTAATGGCAAGACCAAGCCCGGTTCCACGCGCCTTCGTCGTAAAAAATGGTTCGAATATTTTTTCCAGATTGTCTTCGCTGATCCCTTCTCCTTGATCAGTAAAATCGATGCGAATAAACCTGTCCTGCTCCAACATGGTCGTAACCTTGATTTCTCCCCGGTTGGTCATGGCGGAGCCAGCGTTGAGTAGCAAGTTTATCGCAACCTGGCGCAATTGGTCGGCATCAGCTGAAATCAATGGAAGGTCGGGGACAAACTCTTGCGAGATTGAAACATGGTACAAATCAGTATGATTTCTTGAAAAATCGATAATCTGGCGCAACAAACGATTGATGTTGACAGGTTCCAACACCGGTTTTGGGGTTCTGGAATAGCTGAGTAGATCCTGAACGATCTTTTTACAGCGTTTGCTTTCGCGTTTAATATCGTGGATATAGGTGTACATCGGATCATCTTCGGAGATTTTCTTTTCCAGATAACCAGCATAGCCGAGGATAACCCCCAGAGGATTGTTGATTTCGTGGGCAACACCAGAAGACAGGACACCGAGTGAAGCCATTTTTCCTTGTTGAGCCAGAGCTGCTTCAAGTTCCTTATTTTTCCGTAACATGCGGATCATCCGGTTGAAGGCAATGGCAAGTTCCCCCAGTTCGTCGTGGCTTTGAACCTTGATCTGTTGATCCAGGCGGCCGCTTTTGACCTGACGAATAACATCCATCATTTTTTGTATCGGATCGGTCAAAACTTTTGAAGCAAGGAAGACCAGTCCGACAGCGACCATGCCGATCAGCATCGGTAACAGCAGAACGTAGGTCGCAACACGCCACTTCAGCTCATTGGCTGCCTGGTAGAATTCATCTTCATAGCTACCGACGGCAACAATCCAGTCCCAGGGTTCATAATAGCGATAGCGGACAATTTTCATTCGGGCTTTTTTCTCACCGACATTAAGCCAGGGGTAGCGAATCCAGCCATTTTTATTGGCAACCATCTCAGCAACAAATTCACGGCCATTGGAGTCTTTGGACGCGATAATATTTTCCCCTTCGGCATCTGGATGGATTTTCAGGGTGCCGTCTTTGTCCATGCAGTAGATGTACCCGGTCTTGCCGACTTTTTTATTTTTTATCTGGGTATTCAGAGTTGCCAGAGCCGTGCGCTCAAAAGCTGGGTCCTCATAGGTTTCATCCAGATAACCACCAGCCGCAACAATCCAGTCCCACTTTGGACAATAGCGAAAAGCGACGATTTTTTTGCGCGGTTTGGTTTCACCTGGAAGTTCATTGGACCAGGGATAGATTGCGTAGAGAACCTCTCCCTGTCTGGATTCCAATGCCTGTTCAATCATTTCGCGGATGAAAAAGTGACCCGTATCATCCTGAATGTTATAGATGTTCTCCCCTTCACGGGCCGGGTGGATGGTCAGTAATCCATCGTCTGTGATCGCGTAAAGGTAGCCGCTACGGCCAATGCTGACATCTTTGAAACTATTGCGGACGGCCTGTTGAGCCGTGAGGATGTCAGTTTTCCCGGTCTGTAAAAGGCGTAACTGTTCGGTGATCATGGTGTAAGCCAGATCGACCAGAGTTTTCATTTCTTCCTGAACAATCTTTTTTTTATCTTCCCGATAGACCTCGAACTGACGATGATGACCATCAAGCATATCGAGAGTGAAGCTGGCCATGTGGTCGAGGTCGGCCTTGCTGTTTTCAGCTAATCCTTCATAGGCTTGTTCGGTGGCGACATAGCCGATGGCCGCACCGAGGATAAAGATCGGCACAATGACCAGTGGCAGGATGACCACCATCATCTTCCAGCGGATCTTAAGATTATTAATCAGGTTGAAAGGGGTACGGTTCATATACGCTCAAAGTCATTTTATAAAGCTGTTATAAATATGGGAATTTATAACATGAAACAGCTAGAAGCGCAAAGGATCGCGTTTAAATTTAGCGGGTCATGACAGTGAGATATTAGATCAGTCCTTGCTGAAACGCGTTTTCACGGGCGGCTTGACGCAGGCCATCACTGATACTGGGATAGACATGAACCGTTGTCGTGAGATCGACAACCGTGAGACCGAAACGAACTGCCAAGGTCGCTTCATGAATGATATCGGCGGCCCGTGGACAGAGCATTTGAACACCCAATACTATACCTGTCCCCTTTTCTGCCGTCAGAATAACACCGCCGATCATTTCACCCATAACATGCGCCTTAGGGACGCGCGTTAACTTTTGGTAGGTTGTCACAGCCTTGTGCCCCTGGGCTTCGGCTTGTTGTTTTGTCAGTCCGACCGTGGCAAATTCTGGATCAACAAAAACAGCCATAGGAGAAAAACGATGGTCAATGGTGAACTTTCCTTCAGGGTAGAGCATATTGCGGGCTGCTATCTGCGCCTCTCTGGCTCCTGCTGGTGCAATCAGGGGGAGCCCGGTGACATCACCAGCGGCCCAGATGCCAGGGACACTGGTTTGGAGTTGGCTATTGACCTTGATGAAGCCAGCATCATCCATTTCGACGCCAATTTCTTCCAGGCCCAACCCTTCGGTTTCTGGTTGTGTGCCGATGGCCAACATCAGCCGTTCGGCGTGAAAGCCGACTTCTGCTCCGTTAATCGTGGCGTAAAGGCAGGTTTCCTCGCCTCGTTTTTCAACATACTGGGCTTCAACATTACAAAGGATCTCTACCCCTTCATGCTCCAGCATCGACCGAAACTGCTCTGTTAAGCGTTGATCAAACTCCGCCAGCAGACGGGGACCACGTTCAAGAATCGTGACCTTGGTCCCGAACCTGGCAAACATTTGTCCCATTTCCAAGGCGATGACACCACCGCCAAGCATGATAACTGAGGAAGGAAAGCAGGGCAGGTGAAGGGCATTGTAACTGGTCAGGTAATTGACCGTATCAAGACCGGGAATCGGGACAACACGTGGCTTGCCACCGGTGGCAATCAGAATTTGCGGCGCGCTGTATTGCTGATCACCCGCTTCAATACAATCGGGAGCAATAAATCGACCTCTGGCGTAGATGACCGTGAGCGTTGGCGTTTGATCGACTTCATTCTGATAGTGACTGTCACGGATTGTTTTGACCGCCTGTTCCTTCAGTGGCATCAAAGTGCCACAATCGGGATACCCAGCTTTCAGGTTCAGTCCCCAACTTTCACCTTTGCGGGCGGCATGGTACATTTCGGCTTTGTGAATCAGGGTTTTACTGGGGATGCAGCCCCAGTTGACACAGGTCCCACCCAGATGAGACTGCTCGATCATCAACACTCTTTTGCCCGCGGCAGCGACAAGACGAGCTCCGGCGAAAGCCGTTGTCCCGGCTCCAAGGATAATGACATCATACTGGTGCAGCATTGGTTCCCCCTGTGTTTATGGATAAATCATATCAATTTCGGTCGTGATCACCATAGCGTAATTCACAAACTTCAAGGCGTGAAAGGTAAAGATCAAGAAAAATAGAATTGGAGCGTTGAATCATCTGTTCATTATGTTCTGAAAAAATATTCCGGAAATTTTCTCTGATCGTATGAAATTGATCTTCATTAAGGTCCGGAGGGAGGGCTAATGTCATCTCTGGTGGTTCTACTGAAAAGTGTTTTTCAAGCAGGACAGCGATCTCTTTTTTAAGGCAGGTCAGAACCTGCGGGTTTTTGTGCGAGAGGTTGCGATCTACAGCCTCTGCAATGATCTGTTCAATCGGTTTTTTCTTCCCTGAAATCGGAATCACTTTAGCAGCCATGAACATTCCTGTATGGATCGGGGTCATTAAAATACGACATCTGTATTTATAGAATACCGGATCAGTCAGGTATTATGCAAAGGAGAGGGTGAAAAAATATCGCTCTTTTGTTTTTGAAAAGAGGGTGGCAGAGGTTGTCGGTCAACCTCTGCCACTTTTATCCTCTGTCTAGAAACGAACCATGAGGCCACCAAAGGGGCCAGAAAACTCGGTTTCTACAAAGACATCGTCTTCGTCAACTTTGAGGTCGAAGTAGCGATAACCAGCATAGAGTCCAACCGCTGGTATCGGTGAAAATTCTACTTGTGCTTCGGCATCAAGGAAATGGTTTCCATCATATTCCAGGTAGCCGATACGACCGACTATACCGAGAAAATCAGCCAGGGCAACGCGGGCACGGGCACCGACGGTTGGGATTGGAACGGTCACCGATTCGACTTCAGTAAATTGATTCAGACCATCAACATCTTGAAATTTGACATCCACGTCAGCAATCTTGACGGCTAATTCCAGTCCCAATTGAAAGCGGGTTGGAAGATCATCAAAATTTAGAATGTAATAAGTGTAGCCAATGTCATAGATGTCAATCGATAGGTCAGAATCGACAGTATCGCCTATTTCAAAATCTTCGCCATTGAATTCCCCCGCAACGGTCAAGGTTCCGGTCCCTGAAAAATCGATGGGCAGATAATTAAAGGACAGTTTTGAATCGCCCCAGTTCAAACTTAACTCTCCAGTAATGTTTTCGCTGTCATCAAGATTGAGGTCTTTTTCAACATCAACCTGCTGGCCTGTTCCATTGACTGTCCCGGCAAGAGACCCTTCAGGACGAAGGAGCTGGTATCCAGCTTTGAATGAAATCAGTTCATCGGCGAATGAGTGCAGCGGCAACAGCAACAGCATGGCGACAAGTGGTGCAACTTTCCATTTGTTAAACATTGTGTTCTCCTTTTGATTGTTTGAATAATTTGCTCACTCTAACATAGGCTCTGACGCATGTCAGCTCTTCTAATTTTTGTCGTCTTGTTTGTTCTGGCGGCTTTCCTGTTATGATAGAGGCTGGCCGATGAGGAGATCATGATGAACTATCCGGGACAAAAAATTTTGATCGTCGAAGATGATAAGAACACAGCAGCTCTGGTTGCGACCTACCTGCAAAAGGAAGGCTTTGTCACTCTCGAAGAATATGACGGTCATGGTGGATTGGCCCGAGCGCAAGAAGAGCAACCAGCCTTAGTCGTTCTGGACCTGATGTTACCTGGGATCGACGGATTAGAAATTTGCCGACGCTTACGCAGTGAATCGAATATTCCTATTCTGATGTTGACCGCCAGAGAAGAAGAGATCGATCGGGTTCTTGGCTTTTCACTTGGAGCTGACGACTATGTTGTTAAGCCGTTCAGTCCACGGGAACTGGTTGAGCGGGTTAAAGCCATCCTGCGCCGCGCTCGGCCTGAAGTTACATCAGTGTCTGTGCTGAGTTGTGGTCGCTTAGAACTTGATTCAGAAAGACATAAGGTTCAACTGGATGGGGAACCGGTCAGCTTAACTTCATCGGAATACAAACTTCTTTACGCTTTGATGAGTGCGCCGGGCAAGGTTTTCAGCCGCAAAGAATTGCTCCGTTATTTTTATCAAACTGATGAAGCGGTGATCGAACGGGTGATCGATGTTCATATCAATAAATTGCGCCAGAAAATTGAAGCAGACCCAGCACAGCCCGTTTATGTTGAGACAGTCCGCGGTTTCGGTTACCGATTCACCGAGGAGGCGACCATCTCATGACCCAGCGCCTGTTATGGAAAATATTATTGAACGTTATTCCGGTTATTGGGGTCACTATTCTGGTGGTTTGGCTGGCGATTGATAACCTGGCGGCCACTTACTTTATGCGCTTGATGGAAAACTACTCCATTGCGCCCCATGACAGCCATCAGATGTTTATTGAAGCGGTTCATCGCTATCTGGTCTGGGCAGCACTGGCGGCCCTCTTTCTGGCTTTATTGCTGAGTTACCTGATGACCAAAAGGGTGCTGCGGCCCCTGTCACAGATGACACAGATCAGCCATGAATTGTCGCAGGGAAACTTCTCTAACAGGGTCGAAGTGGTTTCGACTGACGAAGTTGGCCAATTGGGATCGGCCTTTAATTTTATGGCTGACAGTCTGGAACAATTAGAAGGTTTGCGTAAGAGAATGGTGGCGGATATCGCCCATGAACTGCGAACTCCATTAACCAACCTGCGTGGTTATTTTGAGGGCTTGGGGGATGACGTTGTTCCACCTTCGGTCGCCACATTTAAAATGCTCGAAGCAGAAACCCTGCGCTTGGTCGATCTGGTGGATGATCTGCAGCAGCTGAGTAAAGCGGAAGCGGCTGAAGCCTTTCTGCAACGGCAGGAAATTCAGCTCTCCCTCTTTGTTGATCAGTTGCTGCTGTTGTTTGATCTCCGTTTTCAGGCAAAGCAGATAGAGACTGATGTCCAGATCGATCCGCTTGATATCGTCCTTTCAGCAGATCATGACAAGCTGCTCCAGGCTTTTCGAAATCTCCTTGAAAACGCTCTTCGCTACACCCCTGAAGGAGGGCAGGTTCAGGTTGTGGCTCAGCAACTCTCTGATTCAGTCGAAATATCTGTTGCCAACAGTGGCGTAGAGATCGACGCACAAGATCTGCCCTTTATCTTTGAGCGTTTTTTTCGCGCAGATCGCTCCCGTTCACGTGAACAGGGTGGAGCCGGGATCGGCTTGGCCATTGTCAAACGGGTGATCGAAGCACATGGCGGTCAGGTCGAGGCTCAAAGCTCTGAAGGTTGGACGCGAATCATCGTGCGTCTGCCCCTCTGATGGTCTGATTTTTCACCCCCAAGCGTTTGCCCCTTTCTTTCTTTACCTAATCTTTAAACAGCCATGACCTTTTCTTGATCCCACCTCTGTTATGATGAAGTCAAAGAAAGGAGCTAATCATGAAACAATCTGTAGTTGCTGTTATTCTTCTTGCTGTTGGTTTATTGCTGCCAGGCTTCATATTGGCAACCGAAGATATGAAACTGAAAAACGCGACCTTTGCGGTTCAATGATACAACGTCGGACAAGCGGCTCTGAGTGTCGTATCAGGCATGATCTGTCGAACCTTGCTTGTTCTTTTACCTGGCAATCGCGTTGTGATCTCAGCTGTATAGCTATGGCTATGCAACTGAAACCACGCCTTATTGACAGGCAAAAGTCCATCGCAATATTCTGGACATTCCATCCCTGACACGACACTAAAGGGGCAGCCCGGAATTGTTGATGTTGAAATAGGATGGCAAGGTTTTGAAGAAGTTAATCGTGTCCGTTATGACCCCGAACAGGTCAGTATCGAAATGATGGAAGATTGGTTGAAGGAGACAGGAACCTACAAAGGAACCTTATCTGACAGTCAGAATGAAAAGGAGTAGTCGTATGAACAGAAGAGTGATTCTACAGTTAATGGCGGCACAGGCTGGACTATTTTTATTCGGAAGCCAGGTTTTCTCCGCCAAGATGAACGATAAAGAAACACAGATGATGAGTGGCCAGACACTGCGTTTATACTCGGCGGAAAAGGGTGAATATGTTGAATTGGAAAAAATCGTCAAAACAGAGGCCGAGTGGAAAAAGTTTTTGAGTCCTGATCGCTATCATGTTCTGCGTGAGGAAGGGACAGAGCGAGCCTATACCGGAGAACTGCTGAAAAATAAAGAGTATGGCGTCTATCGTTGTGCCGCTTGTGATAATGACCTTTATCATTCAGAGCACAAGTTCGATTCCGGAACCGGATGGCCGAGCTACTATCAAGCCATCGCCAAAGAAAATGTTGCGACCCGTGAAGATCGCAGCTTTTTCATGGTTCGTAATGAGCTGATTTGTAGTCGTTGTGATTCCCATTTAGGCCATGTCTTTGATGATGGTCCACAACCGACCGGTAAGCGCCATTGTATCAATTCACTCTCACTGACGTTCAAAAAGCTCAACAAGTCAGGGATGATGTAGGAGACAATTATGAAAAAGATACTTCTTTTATTGACCATATTGATCAGCCTGCTGGCTCTCCCCGTGCTGGCCGCTGAGATGGAAACAAAGGGCAGGGCGATCCTGGCCGGTGGCTGCTTCTGGTGCGTTGAATCAGGGCTAGAAAAACTGGATGGCGTTACATCAGTGGTCTCCGGTTACACCGGAGGTCAGGAAATGAACCCGACCTATCAACAGGTTTCATCTGGCAGCACCAGTCACACCGAAGCTGTCGAAGTAATCTACGATCCAGAGACAATCAGCTATGAAGAGTTACTTGAAGCCTTCTGGATGATTATGGACCCAACCGATGCCGGTGGCCAGTTCGTTGATCGCGGCAGTCAGTACCGTAGTGGAGTCTTTTACCTCAATGAAGAACAGCGGATGATCGCTGAGAAGTCAAAGAAGAAACTGGCCGAGACAGGGCCTTTTGATAAGCCGATTGTGACTGAGATTGTAAAGGCGGGAAAGTTTTATCCAGCTGAGGATTATCATCAGGATTATTACAGCAAGAATCCGTTGCGTTATTACTTTTATACCAATGGATCAGGGCGGAAAGAATTCACGGAAAAGTATTGGGGGATGATGGAGAAGTGATGAAAGTGAGTTGATCTGATTTGGGTCAACCCACTGTAGTAAGCAATTAAGGTCGCAGGGTTGCGCCCCCGCTC
>JDSF01000577.1_pt1 | contig 10033 bp, 11 predicted proteins | sample 199441 | NCBI WGS metagenome assembly JDSF01 (sample SAMN02592751, study PRJNA231836) | bioreactor metagenome | isolation source: continuous culture bioreactor denitrification-DNRA | place: Germany: Bremen
TATGCAATATAAAAATCTATTAAGCATTGATATTCTAAGGTTAAAAAATTGATAAGCTCACTTCGAAATTTAAAAGACTTTCTGATCCTTAACTAAATTTAATACCTTACATTCATATATCACGTTTAATACTTTTATAATATAATCACTATATTTTATATCTTGATGAATAATCAAAAAACATACTATACTGACTCCATATCAGGGATTTCACAAACTATTTATAACGAAAGAGAGACCATTTATGTTAAAAAGAAAAGAAGTCAAAATATTATTGGTTATATTAATATATTCATTATTTAGCGGAATAATGGGATTATTAGCTACAAAAGTATATCAGTCAACACAAAATGTCTTAGTTTATCATGGACTGCTGTTGTTAATTCAAGTTGGATTAAGTATCATTTCAATTTATGAGCTCAAAAAGTATGGTCATCTTAAAAAATCTTTCCAAAAAATTCATTTCAAACAACTCATATGGATTTTGCCACATTTTATATTATTAATAATTACTTTGATTATGTTGCTACCTGGTTTAAGTCAATTAAACAATCAAGCCATTCAGGTCATAATAATTTATGGTATAACAACTATATTAATTGGCGTTAGTGAGGAAATTTTATTTAGAGGTGCTGTCTTACAAGTTTTCGAGAAACATGGATTACCTAAGGCAATGTTCATTAGTGCTGCTGTTTTTTCATTATTCCATTTATCAAATCTAATTTCCGGTGGGGACATAAGCTCTGTTGTATTACAACTTATATTTACATTTATATTTGGTCTATTTACAGCTCCATTGGTTATAAAACAAAAGAGTTTATTACCTATTATTTTGTATCATGGTCTTTGGGATTGGATTAGCAATTTATATTCCGTAACTGGTTTACCAAACACTATCAGCATGTATTCACAAGTGTTGAACGTATTAATGGCAATTCTTTTATGGGTAATTGTTTTAAGAAGCAAAAAATAAACTTTTTTCTAACTAGATCTACATCTCATATTTCTAATTTATTGCACTAAAATAAGTAGTTATATAAAGAATAAAATGATTGCATTTACGCCTATGACATAATATAGTGCTAATTAATATTTGCCTTCGTAGTTTTTCAAACACCTCAACTTCACCTATGTAAACATATATATTTTACAGGCACATATAATTTTTTGAAATTTTTCTAATTAATTCCCATGCAAATAAAATCATGTTAACTTGATAGTTTGACTCTTGATTCACTAAATGAACGCAACGTTTAATCCTTTGATATACATGTGGTTAAGTGTCATTAATAAGGGAATATACTTTTGTAGATTATTCCTGAAAACAAATGTGTAAACTAACAGATATTTACTCCAAACTGTCCAGTATAATTCAATCAATAATAGCAACCTGATCTCAATTAATCGATTAGATTGCTATTATTTTAATTTCTTCTTACTCCTATATTATCTTTGTAGAGACGATACTCTTCTATACATTTAATTCAAGATGTGTTTAATTGAAAATAACAGGAATGAACAGTTTAAAATAAAAATTTAAGTAGGTGTTTGGAGCAAAAACACCAGACATTTTAACATATTGTTGTACAGTGGAAAAGTGAAACTCTGTTCTAATACTAAAACTAGTCACAAAACTTTCCTTTATAAAAATTCTGATTCTCAAGTTTTTTTTTACTCTCATTTGGAACATAACGCAGCCGTTTCGACAATACCGTTCTGTGTGGTCACTACAGAGGAACTTCATTACCTCTACTTCCTATTCATACATCTCATCACACCATATTTTCATGATTAACCTCCAAACTTTTTATTGATGATTATCTAATTGCATTACAACTTATTTATTTATTAACATCACCCTACAACTCAGAATCTGCACTTTAGCTTATTCTACTATTCAAATAGATTATTTATTAAGAAAAACACGAGATCATTAACTTTGATATTTTCGTAAACTTTGCGCCCATTATTTTCAAATCTTGAGTAATAACAATATTTCAGTCACTTCAGTTATAGACACGTTTTCAATGTTAGTCTCAATATGACTTCAACATGTGTTGTATGTGGGACATATTTACCCATTCAAGTGACGAAATGATAAAAGAGTTACTTCAGAATTTCGAGATAAACAGAACAATAATTACTAACATTTACTTCATCATTATCAATGTTCCCTAAAAATCAGTTCATAAAACAACATTATTATGAAGTGAGTTTTAGGTAATAAAATAAGCAAAAAAAAAGAAACCCTTATTTTATCGGGTTCTTCAGCTTTTAATGAAATAATGTATTCCCTTACTTTTAATTCACTCAACATATAACCCAAAAAAATTATGTGTTATGTGACTTTTTACATATATCTATAGCCTTTCGACACTCTTCAATCCCAAACATACCAATATGTGTCTTATCTAGAGGAATCGCCATGTTATCACTTAACCACTTATAAGTTTTATGCTTAGCATAAGCATAGCCCTCTAAAGACCTCTGTTTATATATGCGATCAAAATAGTAATGGCATTGTTTTCTAAGTACTCTCAGCTTTTTATTAGCTAGACTTCCCAATGGAACTACACTATTTGTATGAACGCCAACATAAGCCTCACATTTAGGATAATTTGTGCAAATATAAATATTCCCTTCTCCACTATTGAGCACTTGCCTTCTTTCCAAAAACCTAGTAGTTGCATAACAATAGGGACAAGTAATCTTCATAGGATATAGTCGCTGCCTATTCACTAGATTCAGTTTAGTCTTTGAAACGCGAATGATAATGTAAAGAACACTATTTACTTTATCAAATATTATACTGTCTTCAATACCTCTAGTAACAAGATACTCTTTATAAGCATTAATATGTTTCCTAGACAGATTCTTTAGTGACCGAACCCCAAACGTTGGTCCTATGTATTTAATAAATTCCTCTATATGGGATATGTAATTTCTTTTGTTAAGATATCCTATCCATATTAAATGGTTTATGTGTTTTTGAACTTGGCTTCCCAAATTATCCGTTTTTCCGATTCCTATCTTAACCCATTTGTAATTATTATTTCTCTTGCTTATGAATATCCCTCCATTTGCGCTTACACACGCAATTCATTACTTCCTATTGTATCGAAAACATAAAGCGTACCCTATATGGTGCTAGTGTTAGTCCTAGGTAATGGCTCGGTTATGTCTTTCACTAGGTTTAAGAACTACATAATAACACTACTTTTACTTCATTATATCTACTGATTGTCTACTATCAATGTGTTTCTACTTCTTACCTTTACATCCGAATGGGCCATAGGGCTCCTTTTTACGTATCATATAATCACCACATTCTTTGCAAATTATAGGATTCTTAATTATATCTGTTGACTCTCCCTGTAGTGTAGTAGAACTGCAGGATTAAATATTCCTTCTCAGTAACTATATTCTTTTTTAGGAGACATTGTATAGTTATTATTACAAACTGGATTAATTAATATCTTATAATGACGATGAATAAATTCACATTTATATGTCATAACATATAGCTATATATAGTCTATTCACCTATTGATTGATTAACACTAGGTGTAATATCTGATTTTATCTGCTTAATCAACTCAGCAATCTCTTTGTTTTTTTTCTTCATTTTCATCTAGGAAGTTGAGTAACGAAACTCTAAAATCATATTCATGTTTATCGTCATCTTTCATAAGATCATTGATATTACTAATTAACTTATATTGTTCTCCATTACTTTCAACAATTTTCTCTAACAATGTATTTACATACTCCTGAGTTATAGCTTCACTCTGTTCATTTTGTTTCCAAAACTTAGTGCTTGATTTGCTGGACACCACACTAAAATATAAGGATACACTGGAAAGAAGAATTGTTATTCCCAACACAATATAAGTAGTTCTTAATGACTTTTTGAAAGTATACTCCTGAACGTCAACAAACCTTCTTTCAACAAACCATTTCAATGATGGTAATGTTATTATTATCTTATTGAAAATAACACTGTATCGAGTATATTCTTGATAATTAAAGTCGACTATAAAATCCATATATTCTATATCTTTTGATTTATAACCGTAACGGTCATCCATAGGATTATGCATTTTAAAAACACTTAAATCAATAGGTCCAAGTGAAGTGAGCTGTTCTAACAAAACCTTTTGTCTATCAGTTTTGACTAGCGTTTTAATATTTTTTTTAAAGAAATACTGATGATAATCTTGCTTTATATTCAAGCCATCAACTACTATGTATTCTTCTTTTAGAAGATATGTCCAAACATAATAGAAATCTTCTATTTTCTTGTAATCCTCAATCAAATACAATTCTTTATCTAATATGTTATAGACTTCATCACTCTTAACATCAACATCAAAATCCTTAAATCTAGGTGAATAGTCTCTTAAATGATTCTTTAAGTCTTCTATTTCCTCTTTTGTGATAGTATGTACATTCATTTTTTGGCACATTACCACCAAGATTAAAATCAAATGCTAAACTTTGAACATTATATGTTTCACCTATAAAACCATTCGCATACTCATCTATTTTGTCTTTTACGTTCTCAAAGTCAGCCTTTTTTCCTTGAATTTATTACTTTCTTATCAATTTTAAATTTGGATTTATACGTATACTCAATAAAAGACTGTAAACTATCAACTTTCCCTTCTAAGATTAATCTAATAATATTTTTATGTTCATTTGTTAGTTTCATACTTACACCTCCAGTAATTGCCATTTATCTAATTATAACATAAGAAAGAATGCTTTCGCATTCTTTCTAAGTAAGGCTAAATATTTTCTCATTATCCATAAAGAATTAATAATTGCTTTGATCATATATTTAGCATTAAAAAAAACGACAATAAATACCATCGGTTCAATAATCGTTTCTACTCAATTGTCTGTTTTTTATTTTTACGACAAAACGCAACTAATCCCTTTGATAATCATGATTAGTAACTATGAGTTGAATTGTCTCTTAGATTTTGGTTTTTAGATATGCTATATTCATCTATATACTATGTCATTTAATACAACTTCCTCAGCCACACTCCTAGCAATATTAAAATGCCCAATCCTATCCATAAATCTACAATCCTTTGGAATAGGATTCTTCTTAAGATACTGCTCCTCAATCAACATAGCCATTTTATTAGCATTAACTCTATGACAATGCTCCATCAACTCACCATTCACAAGCATTTTTCTATACATACAGGTCTTATGTTCTTTAATATATATAAGTCTCATTCGCCCATACTTCCCTAGCGATCTCTCATCATACTTCACATCATTAGAAATCTGAATCTTAGGATATAATATACCATCAACTTCTTCATACTCTAGTTCAACAGGCTTAAACTTGCTCATCTGAAAGCACCTCCATCATTATCCTAGCACCAATTTTAAAGCCTTCAATAAAGGTTTCAAGATTACAATAGGAGTCTCTTTCATTGCGTGTCGTTAGTAATTCATCATAAAGTTTAAATTCAGTTTCATCTAGTTTACTTATAAAGTCATCTTCTAGCTTACCAATTCTTTCATAAACTGTATAAGCTCTTTACTTCTTGGTAAAACATCTTCATTTTTATAGATTTCATCATAATACAACATTTCTAAAATACGCTTCAATCAAATCACCTTTCTTATTTTTTATTTGAATCCGAATATTCACTACAAATAACTTCTACTATTCCTGCCCTATGTATATCTTGTTTCTATTTTTTTTAGGAGGCTATCTCCACTAAACATGAATACAAGATATCCTAATGATACTATTCATCAATAACAATATGCTATTTCAAATAATGATTTGTTATAAATCTATTAATTAATTTGCGAGAATCGTTCATTCCTACATATTGTGCTTTTTACCACTCCACCTTTTCGGGAAGCTACGGAAATAATTTTACTTATGATTCTTTTTGTTCCTTTTAATATTCACTTTATAATGTTATAATACATATTTCAATTAATTCAATCAAGCTTTCATTTATTTTACTTTTTCATCCAACGAATGATATACGGAATAGTTGCAGATGTTCATTAATAGGTGTATTATTTAACTTAGCAAAGGACTTGGAAGCACAAAAACCAAAACATGGCAAATGAGTTCAAAAGAAATAACTTTTTAGTGAATGAATTCGAATTCATTGCTGAAGCTTTGGATTGTGAGTTTGAAGGTTTTTTGTTGATAAAAATGGAAATAGAATTTAGAGATGTATCTAACTGTTATTGAAACTTTGATTTTGATTTCTATAAAAATAAAATGATAATTAATGATAGATATTTATCGAAAGGAGTATTTATGGGGGGACAAGAAGGCGCAAGAGGATACTTTTATCAGGCATTTGCATCGACACTAGAAGCGTTGAATAATCCAAATTGGGATAATATTTATGTTGAATTCAAAACTGATAACGATAAAGTTGATATTGCTTTAGAACTCAACAAAGAAATAAAAAAAAACCATTCAAGTTAAATCTTCAATTAATCTTTTTACAAAATCATATATTATCAATTGGCTTGAAGATTTAATTGATGATTACAAAGCCGATGAATATAGTCTAATATTAATTGGTAATTGTGAAATAGGTGCTAATAAGTTGATCAAATCACTTAATAAAAATACAAAAGGAATAACCGATAAAGAGTCTGCCTCAGAGCTGAAAAAATGTCAGTGAAAAAAATCAGTAAAAGTTTAATATATATTGAACTTGTTCCATTTGAACTAAATACATTTGAAGCAATTGTCAGTGATTCATTACATAAATATTTGACCAGCAAAGGGAAAACTGCAACATACACTGCACTTGATGGAATTGCAAAAGGAATACAAATTACATTTATGGTTCTTTCTACCAAAGGTGATGGGATTTCAAGAGAAAATTTCGACAAGCAAATTATGGATTGGATAGAACTTACTTGTGGTTCATTCATAAGTAACACAAATCTAACATCACATAATCAGTTACTCTTTTATGATAAAGAAGCTCAAAATCTTCATTCTAGCATTACAGAAATATCATTTGATGAGTATTACGGATATAGGTGTGCTATTAATAGTATTACTAATCACATTTGCACTCTTATCAAAAAGATTCAACCGCTTGAATTTCCTTCTAGTGCACAGTACATAGAAACTGAAAGTAAGCAGGATGTAGATATTGATATTCAAACCATTATTGAAAAAAAGCCATTTAATAAAGAAGATAAGCTACCTTTGGTAATGAACACAGGCTTAGTATCACTTAATGAGAAATTGGGGAATTTGATTATTTCTAACGAAGTTTTTGCAGAAGATTCTACTGAAAAAAAAGAAAGAAAAAATAGAACAAATCGCAATGTTATCAAAATTATTGATCTCTGAAGATTTTTTTCAACTTAGGAAATTTAAAAGTGAAAAAAACTAATCCTTTTAGCAATATAGGACAAGATGAGCTAATTGGTACTCTTGAGCAAATCGAAAAGTATAAATTACTGAACAAATTAGATTATCAACTTTTCCAATATGAATTATATGAACACTTAAAAAAATGATCTCAAATCTTACTCAGTTGTGATGTTGGCACTACGCAACGTCGGCAGAGTTTATGATGAAGATATCAGAGTATTAGTTTCTATACCAAGTGAACTAAAACTCTTCGTAAGTACTGATTATCCAAATGATTCTATCGCTCTCCAAATACCTAAAGTATATGCCGAAATAGATGGCATTGTTGACAACGTATTTCAGATAAATGATGATAGTCTAGTTATTAGTGAAAACAGCAATTACATTGACCATCGACTCCTGAAAACAAATTACGATATAAATTGTGGCTATGACGTCGATGATTTTTACAATGTTCTTGGTGGTTACACTGATAACAAATTTTATTCTTCTACGAATGGAAAAACAGTAATTGAACTCACAATTAAGAAAATCAATCCTCAAGAATCAAAACACTTTGGGACTCTACTACTATTTAAGACATTAAAATCTGACGTAGAACTCACTTATACAATCACATCAAGGAATTCTACAGGAAATAATATTGGCAAACTAAAGTTAGCAAGAAAACCTTTGATGTAATCAAAGTCGACAATCCAAGCTATTCATTGTGAATTTATAAGATCGCATAATAATGCAAAACAGCAATTTTCTAATTTTTTAGATACCCTCCCTAGATTCACTGATGTACTTACTTAATCTAGGGGGTTTTACTATCTAAGTTTCCGTTTTTCAACCTAAAAACCTACTGTTGGTAGACGTGTTATCACATACCATAACACCCCCTTCGTATCGTATTCACTCTTTTTCTAAAAAAAAGAGCATAAAAAAAATAGGACAGCAGTTCGCAACCCCTTAACTGCAGGATTCAATATTCCTTCTCAATAACTGTATTCTCTTCTTAGGAGACATTTGTATAGTTATTATTAAAAACTGGATACTTCCACCAAACCTTCTGAGCATAATCCTCTAGAATAGTATCTGGATTAACTATAATTGCATTAGAAATGCACCATCCCACTCCATCATCAATTACGGATGTAATTTTTTAAAAGAGGTCTTACCTGGTATTGCCTTTTTGCCGGTACAAATAATTTTTCATCTCTTTCCCCCTTACCTTGTAGGAAAATTATACACTCTGAAAGAAGCATGCTCAACGAGTATAAATTTTCCATTTGTCTTTTGTGCATCTAACCATTTAGCAGCTCATTGTTGCATATTGTGTTCAAAGCAAAAAACGACATTTGATCATTATGATTCAATTGTCGTTTCTACTAAATTGTCGTATTTTATTTTATGCGGCAAAACCAACTAGTCCCTTTGATAATCATGATTAGCAACTTATGGTTTAATTGTCGCTTATATTTTGGTTTTTAAAAAAAACGACAATAAAACCATATTCATAATAGCACGAACAGATTTAGTCAACTCTATATTCTCATGCGCTGTTCAAGACAATACATTATTGATTCGTCATTAACACTTATTAACAAAGTGCTTGATTCCATGTTCATTTAACAAGTTAGTCTTGAAAAACTCAGGATATATCTCGTATTCATCTAACTTATCAATATCAAGCCATTTAAAATATTCTACTCCTCTTTCCTCAGTAAAACCTGCTGACCTTAGAGGCTTATTCTCATCATAATCAACTTTGTAAAAGAAGCAAATCTCATGGAATCTTTCTTTATCACATCCAAATTCGTAAAAACTTTCTTGAATAACTGCTAAATCACCAATCTTCAATTCATGACCGATTTCTTCAATAATCTCTCTCTTCAATGCTTCGATACTTGATTCACCAATTCTAACTCTCCCACCAACACTATAATAATGTGAAGATTTATCATTTCGTACCATAAGTAACTGATTATTATTAATAATTATTGCCCCTACCCTATAAACAAAGTTTCCGTCATCTATCGTAACACTTATGTTTTCCATAATCTTCCTTTCTCTCCCCATCAAAAATATTGATAAGCTCGTCCCAATTATCTATTACTAGACACTTACTTGAAGTATTAACATTCTTCCTAGCTCCTAATGCACCTGTATACCAAATTGGATACATACCACAACTTGCAGAACCTTCTACATCACACTCCAGATTATCTCCACAAAACCATACATCATCTGGTTTAAGCTTTGCTTTACGAAGAGCAAGCTCAAATATTCTTCTATCTGGCTTTCTATATATGTATTCACTACTTGCTAAAATAAATTCAAACGTATTATCAGGTAAATAATGATTGATACGTTCATTCAACATTGATCCACTAAAAGACATGTTACTAATTACCCCCCCCGTACGAATGTCTCTCTCGTCTAAAAATTGTAAAAGTCTTTCTATATTTTTTGTAGGAAAAGCTGTTGATGATGCATTCTCAAATATCCGCTCAATCTCTTCTGATGTCTTATCAAATTCAAGGCCAAAATATTCATATACATAATTTTGGAAAGGAAAATTATGTATCTCTATAGTTGACTTACATTTATATCTAATAGTTTCTTCAAATATTTCACTTGAAAAGGCTGCTATTT
>JDSF01000578.1_pt1 | contig 10028 bp, 14 predicted proteins | sample 199441 | NCBI WGS metagenome assembly JDSF01 (sample SAMN02592751, study PRJNA231836) | bioreactor metagenome | isolation source: continuous culture bioreactor denitrification-DNRA | place: Germany: Bremen
GAGAAGAATCATCCAAATGGATGATTCTTTTTTTACGTAATAAGCAGTATTCTTTCAAACTGTCACATAATAAGTAGGGCTTGTACTATTTAGATTATTAGAATTGATTTCGATAATCACGAGGTCTCATATTTGTAAAATTTTTAAAGGTTTTTTGCAAAATAGCTACTGGAGTCAAATCCAACTTGATAGCCAATAGATGACACACTTAAGCTGGTTGTTCTAAGCAGTTGCTTGGCGTAACTAATACGTAGTTGTTGAATGTAGCGTACAGGTGTTACACCAGTTGATTGCTTAAACAGTTTGTAGAAATAGTCTTCACTAACCATAAATTTTGAGGCTAAAAACGGTACTTTTATTGACTCAGTAAAATGCGATTCTATATAATGTAAAATGGCCAATTCTCTATCACTCACAGCACTTGAGTGAGTTGAAGGTGTTTCAATTAAGAGATCATATTGATATAATATACTTAATAACATTAAAAGAGCACCTTGTATGGCAAGTTCTTTACCTTCATAATCTTTGCTTCCAAGCTGAAGCAACATCCTAATGATGGAGTGACACTCTGAGTGCCAGATAGGAGTGTCATGTTTTCTTTTATCAAAATGAGGAATTATACTTGGTAATAATAGTCGACTATCAATTAGTGATTCAAGATACTTCTTATGACTTATACTATTTGAATTTAAGCCTAAAATATCGTATGAGAGCACAATATACTTAACTGAGCAATTAAGTCCAGATTCTGATACACCATAGTGGACCTGATTTGGATTAACAATACATATATCGCCTTCAGATAGTTGATATGTTTGGTTATCTAGCCGCATTTTGACAGTTCCCTGTTCAATATAGATTATTTCTATATAGGGATGCCAATGACAGAATATTAGGTTGTTATGAACATCAGCATGTATTTCTTCACATTCAAATGGAAATACAGGATCAAGCATAACCTTTTGATGTTGAGGTTTTGGGATCATAAATTGGCCTCCAAATAGAATAGTTATACTTTTTGCGATAATAGTGGATGAATCAAATATATGAATAGAGTATAATACAAATACAATGGGATAACAATAATTTGTATACATATATATGTAACACAATGTCACTAAAATATATTTGCTCACTCTGTAAATACAAAATATGAAGATTTTATTTAGAAAGGATTAGTTATGGATTTGATTGATGTTATGATAGTGGACGATGATATTCTTGCAATTGAGGACTTAGAAAGTATGGTTCATTGGCATGAAAATGGCTATAATCTGGTTGCTTATACAACAAATCCGGTTAAAGGGCTAGAATTATTTAATATACATCACCCTCAAATTGTCATTGTAGATATACGAATGCCTTTAATGGACGGTGTAGAATTTAGCGAAAGAATTTTATCAAAAAAATGAAGACGTTAAGATTATTCTGCTGTCATCCTATAGAGATTTTGAATATGCCAAAAAAGCAATCTCAATAGGTGTATCCAATTACCTCATAAAGAATGAAATAAATGAGGATAAGGTCCTTGAGGCACTGTCAATTCTTAGAGATACTTTGGTAGCTGAAAAAAAGAAGCAGGCGACTGATTAGAAGACAAAAGCTACAGGAAATTCTAAGCAATAACCGTCATTTGGAGAATAAACTTGAGACAGTTGAAAGTGAATTTGACAATTATAGCCACAGTTATGTATTTGTCTATCTTGGTATCGCTAAACCATTTCCAATCTATCCAATTGATAATGAACAAAAGCTTTTGGCTGTGGATTTTTCAGGCTTAATTGACGACTCATTACTTGAGGAGTTTGATTGGGGTGAAGTACTTACAATGGGTAAAGGACAATACGGTGTACTGTTTTCAATCAAAAGAATAGCAAGTGAGAAGCAAATATATATAAGTCTCTATAAGGTAGCACACCGATTACAGAGTAAGGTAATGACCAACAATCAAGTAGTGCTATCAGTTCTTACATCAAGTATCTTTGATGACATAGGCAAACTATTGATTGTGAGCAGAAGACTTGAACAAGCGTCAAAGTACAGTGTTTTTTATGGTAAGGATAAAATCGTCAGTGAACTTGAAATCGAAGAAGCCATTAAAACTGAGCCCCCAAAAGAGATTGATAGGGATGGGCTAAAGGATGCCATCATGAAAATGAGCAAGGATGGCATTAGAGATAGTCTGGCTATGATGTTTGATTGTGATGATATTTTACATAATAGTATTCAGTCCCTAAAGATGATTTCAAAGCAACTGACATCAGCATTGGATGAGTTAAGAAAACAGTACAAATTATTGCCCATCTATGATGGCATCAATCTAAGTATAAAGGATTACTCACAATGGTATAACATAAATGATATAAGGAAGTGGTTTGTAAATAAATTTATTAGTACGATTGAAGAGATTGAAATTATTAAAAGCCAACAGTATTCACCTAAGATTTTAATGACCCTTGAATACATAAAGAAAAAACTATTCAAAAGATATTCAGATTGATGAAATTGCTAATGTGATTAATATCAGTGGTCCATATCTTAGACATAAATTTAAAGAAGAACTACAAATGACAATTCTAGAATACATCACCAATATCAGACTTGAAAAGGCAAAAGACTTACTTAAAAGTGGGGCTTATAAGGTTTATGAAGTGGCCGAAATGGTTGGTTATGGTAACAGTCAATATTTTAGTCAGGTTTTCAAGAAAAACACAGGTATTTCTCCTTTGTCATATATTAGTGGGAAAGAGGCGTCTAGATGAAGTTAAGAATAAGAAATAAAATTATACTTAGTACAGCGATTGTTATTATTTCTGCATTGATAATCAGTGGCTTTGTACAATACAATTATTTTTTTTACTGTTCTAAAAGAAGAGTTGATAGAGAAGGATAAAGTATTACTTAGTCAGTACACGGCCAATGTTAGTTATATTCAAGAGAAAATACTCGGAATTAGTCACTCCCTTATTCTTGATCAGGAAATGCAGCACTATTTGAAAGAATACAGTAAAAGTAATGATTTATTTATTGAGAATAGAATTGAGGAAAAACTTGTCTCCACCGTTACTTTTGCTGATTTTATTCATAGTGCAATTATAGTTGTAGTTGATGGGAAAAAATATATCTCAAAGAACTTATCCAGGGGATGACATACAGAGGAATATGAATTTGGATATTAACTACCAAAAGGAGAGATACTTCTTTTCTGATCCCTTTACGGCAAGAACCATCAGAGGTACTGTGGATTTTGTAAGTTTTGTACATATATTTCCAGATATTGAAGTGATCAGCAACATTCTGGGACACTTGGTTATTAACATTGACCATGATTTATTGGAAAAAGAGTTGAACACGGGGTCTGATGATTTTGATGCGCTGGTTATTCTTAATAAAAACAAGAAGGTAATCATGCAGAAAGGAGAGCCTATTGACTTGTCTGTATTCACCTTTGGTGATGATAATTTTGTTGAAAGTAGTCAAGGTTTTGCTTACATAAACGAGAATCTTTATGATGACTGGACCGTGATCGCTTATAAATCTTATGAATCCGTTTACAGTAGGCTACAATACATTTACCTTTTTGTCATAATAACCATATTATCAAGTATAGCTGTCATTATTTTTATTAACACATCTATCATAGCAAGCATCACAAAGCCAATAACAAAATTAACAAATGCAATGAAAAAAGTAACTAAGGGAGACCTTCAAGTGTCAGTTTCTTGTACAAGTGGTGACGAGATACAATTACTGACGGAAGGCTTTAACAATATGCTTTTGGATATCCAGAACTATATTGACCAAATTATAGAAAACGAAAAAAGGCAAAAAAAAGATGCAGATTGATTTACTTGTATCTCAGATCAATCCACATTTTATATACAATACCCTCAACTGTGTAACCTATATGATAAGAAAGGAAAGGAATAAAGATGCTGCTACAATGGTGGAGGCATTTGTCAGCATATTGCAAGATACCATAAAAATTGGTGATGAAGGTGTTTTTGAAGAAGTGTCAAAAGAAGTAGAAATCGTTAGTAATTACCTTAAGATTCAAAGCTTTAGGTATCCAGATAGATTCAATGCAATATGGGATGTAGATGAAGATTTATATAGTGCGATTATACCAAGAACTATCATTCAGCCAATTATTGAAAATGCCATAGAGCATGGTATATATCCAAACGAAAAGTTAGGTATTATAAAAACATCCATCAAAAGATATGGTGATAGGATGATTATTAGAGTTGAGGATAATGGGGTTGGTATCAGTGAAGACAAAATTAGAGTGATTATTCATGGACCTCAGATTAGCGAATCATCATCCCAGATGAGGGCGATAGGTTTATATAATATTTCGGAAAGACTTAAATTTATATATGGAAAAAGTGACCTATTAGAAATTAAAAGTGAAATAAACAGTGGTACCGAAGTGAGTATCACACTACCAATTTCAAAGCCAAATGCCTTGAACGGATAAAAATATAGGCGTTTTACAAACAAAATCTTCGGATTACTATATTCATGAATGATGGTATGGGCGTTAGAATAGACATGTAGGAAAAAACTTTAAGGAGGAAGATTTATGAAACAATTCAAAATGTTTTTGACACTAATCTTAGTTCTAGCGCTATCAACTGTTATGTTTGCAGGATGTGGCAAGACAGAAGAAACAGAATCACAAGTAACAGAGGAGGCTGTAACTGAAGCAGAAGAAGTTGCAGAGGAGTCGTCAACAGAAGTAACAGAAGAGGCAGAAGAGGTAGCTGAACCTGTCAAAAGTCCTGAGGACTACGAAGGTAAAGTTGTTGTTTGGCTATGGGATACTAGGAATCACGATGCTACAATTGAAGGATTTAATGCTATGTATCCTAACATTGAAGTTGAAGTTGTCGTTGTAGATTCAGGAGATTACTTACAAAAAACTTCAAACAAGTCTTGTAGCAGGTACAGAAATGCCTGACGTTATTCTCGCTGAGAAATCGTTCCGTGGAGCAGCTTTTCGACTTGATATTCTTGATGATCTTGAAGGGGCACCATATAACCTTGACAGAAGTTTGACTTTTGAGAATATTCTTCCATCATTGATGAATGAAGCAGGTCAAATTGTTGGTCTAGAGACAGGTATTGCAGCCTCAAACTTGGCATACAGAAGAGACTTAGCAGAACAATACTTGGGAACAGGCGATCCAGAAGAATTATCAGCAATGTTCCTAGTTGGGATGCATTTATCGAAGCTGGTAAAGGTGTAACTGAAGCAAGCGAAGGTGCAGTAAGAATGTTATCAGGAACAGGTGACTTTGAACTTGCTCTTGAGAAGCAATTAGGCGCATTTGTTGATGGAGATACAATTACTATTTCAGAAGGCGAGATTGCGGACTTACTTCGTACTATAGAGGCAGGAAGAGATGCTGGTATCACTGGTGATATTCCAACATGGGGTGATGGATGGTGGACAATGCCTGCAGATGGCAACACTATTTTCCTTCCAGCAGCTACTTGGTATACGGGATGGATATTTGAGTCTAATGACCCTGAAGGTTCTGGACGTTGGGGATTCATGAAGCAACCAGGTGGTATTGGCTCTTGGGGTGGTGCTTCTATGGGTATCTACAAAGACAGTGAAAACAAAGAAGCAGCTTGGAAATACGTTGAGTACCAAACATTATCTATGGAAGGGACTGCTGTACTTAAAGGTATAAACAATTATGTTCCATACAAGCCTTTCTATGAGCAATCACTACCAGCTGATCCATATGCATTTTTTGGTGGACAAGACTTATATAAATTCTGGACAGACCAATTTGATGAGTTACAATTAAGACCTGTATCACCTTATGATGCTACAGTTGAAGGAGCAATTCTAGCAGCAACAGAGCAAATGAATATCGATAAAACGATGACGACTGATGATGCAATTGCTATGATTATTGAACAATTAGAAGTATCATTACCAGATGCAGTAATCAAGTAAGTTTTATAGTTGGAATAATATGAATGAAAATGGAAGTTATGTTGTTTTATATTGCATCAACATAACTTCCATTTATTTTAGAAGATAGTAGGTGGTTTTTTATGAATACAAAGCACTTCAAATTTAGAAAAAAAGTTATATGGCCATTCTTATTTATTGCGCCGTTTGTTGTTTTATACTTGTCCTTTAACCTATTTCCCATGTTGTACTCATTGATATTAAGTTTATATGATTGGCAAGGTTTTGGGGATAAGGTTTTTATTGGTGTGGATAATTATATCAGGCTATTTCAGATAGCAGCCTTTAAGAAATCACTGGTGAATATTTTGATTATACAGCTAATGTCAATACCACCGGTACTGATAATTGCAATAATTACATCGAATCTACTATTTAACTTAAGAAAAGCAAGAGACTTTTTTCAAACAGTTAATTTTTTACCATATATTGTTACACCAGTTGCACTGGGATTGATATTCAATTTGTTATTTTCTAGAAGCAATGGTGTTGTCAACCACATACTTGAGTCTATTAATTTGTTACCAAGTGATTCTATAAATTGGCTTGGAGAAGCTAATTTGGTAAGGATTGTTTTGGCAATACTAATTGTATGGAAGTACTTAGGTTATCATATCGTTGTTTATTTATCAGGAATAAGTGGCATATCTCCCGAATTGTATGAAGCAGCCAAAGTTGATGGCGCTACAGGGATTCAGGTTTTTACCAAAATTACAGTTCCACTTTTGAAACCAATAACATTCTTCTTGATATTGACAGACCTTATCGGTGGTTTGCAAATGTTTGATGAGCCATTTAGACTTGTGTTCTCTCAGTCATCTGTTGCAAGCCTTGGTGGACCTGATATGCTATATTGACGCCTATTTGGTATTTCTATGAAATGGCCTTTGGTGCAGCATCAAAACTAGGATATGGTTCTTCAATAGCATTTACATTGTTTGCAATTATCATTGTATTTTCGTTAATTAGTTTTAGATTGACAGTTCTAAAGGAGAGAAAATCATGAAAAATTATCATACATATTGTTAACATTCTTATCAGTTTTATCTCTTCTTCCTTTTTATGTTATGTTGATGGCTGCAACTCGTGTAGCACAAGATATTCATAAAGGCTATATACTAACACCAGGCAATAATCTACTAATAAATCTAACAACTGTATTGCAGGATGGATTTATGAAGTATTATTTAAATAGCATTATTGTTACAGTTGTTTCAACGTTTGTATGTGTTTTTATTTCTGCATTAACGGGATTTGCTCTAGCCAAATATGATTTTAAGTTCAAGAAGGCGGTATTTGCATTTATTATCATGACAATGATGATACCACAGCAGACATTACTAGTTGGATATGTAATAGAAATGAGAACATTGGGATTAAGTAATACGCTGATACCTTTGATACTAAGATGGACAACCAATGCATTTGGCGTGTTTTGGATGACACAGTATATTAGATCTTCAGTGTATGATTCATTGCTTGAGAGTGCAAGAATTGATGGTTGCAACGATTTCAAAGTGTTTATGAGAATTGTTCTACCAACCATTAAACCAGCGATTGCAACCCTCTCAATGATTGTATTCCTATGGTCATGGAATGACTATCTATTCCCACTTATATTACTTAGCAAACAAAAACTATATACCTTACCACTGGCAATTGCCAATCTTAGAGGTGTTTATGTTAGAAATTATGGTGCTGAAATGGCTGCAGTATCATTGGCAACAGTACCATTATTGCTGGTCTTCACCCTAGGATCAAAGACTTTTATTCAAGGATTGACTGCAGGAGCAGTAAAAGGGTAACCTTATTTACACTTCATGAGTTCATATAATTACTTTACTTAATAGGCTTTATATTTATAAGGAAAGAAGGTTGTAATTTTGAGAATTCAAAAATTAGTGAAAAATAATGAAGCTAAAGATACTGGTATAATCAGTAAAACTAAAGTACACCAAGGACGCGTTACAATTATCGGGAAACTAATCGTATCATATATTTTAATTGGTATTTTACCTATGTTAACCGTTGTCCTTTTACTATTATCAAATGCAGAAGCAGGTATACTAGAAGAAGTTGAAGTGGCGAATCAGAATTTTGTTAAAAAAACTGCTTTAAATCTAAATTTGCTTGAATCAATTGTAATTGATACTTCAAAATTAATAGTGACGGATTTTGAGTTGCTAAATATTGTGGCAAAAGATGAGAGTGATTATAGCAGTAAAAGAGAGCTTGACAAAGACCGTAGTACCTACATTGATCCGATGTTTATGACAATGCAAATAACCAATCCTTCTATTATAAAAATTGCCTTTATAAAAGACAATGAAGTCTATGCTTCAGGTCAACGGCTTTCTCAATACAACTACTTGTATGATAATAATTTTAGTGATGCATTTTTTGAGGGTCAACAATATAAAGCTTTGACTGAAGCTAAATCAAAAGTTCATTGGTATTATTATGCTTACGATACGGACACAGTTTTTTTTTATTCGTGAGATAAAAACATTAACAGAGAATGTTGGAGCTTTGATGTTTGTTTTGGAGCCTTCATACTTCACTGATGGACTTGACTATGAAAGCCTTGAAGAAGGTGTAGCAAGTTACATCGTTGATAGTGATGGTACAGTCATTACATCAAATCGTGAAGAAGTAAAATTATCAAAAATTACTTTCTATGATGTATTGAAGACTGAGATTGGGGCAAGTGAAGAAGGAAGTTCTAGTAACGTATTTATAACATCATCTGGTGTTGAAGAAGAATCAATGATATCCTATGCCGAGTTGGAAAACGGATGGTATTACATTCATGTTCAACCTACTAGCCTAGTACTTGAATCTATAGATAGATTGAAATATATTTCTACAATTATGATTGTGGTTGCAGCAGTCACGGCAATAATTATTGGTGTCATTATTGCTTTAAGTATTATTGCGCCTATTAATTACCTTAAGAAGCTCCTTAAACGGCTTGAACAGGGTGATTTTATGGTCAAGTCAAAAATGACAGGAAGTAATGAGATGGGTCAGTTGTCTTATAGCTTCAATCAGATGGTTGAGAATATTGGTACACTGATTAATGGAACAAGGGAAACTGCTATAGAGATTCAACTAGATGCTAAGAACCTTAATACAATAGCAAAACAATCAGCTGAATCGTCAAAGGAAATTATGTTCGCAGTTCAGTCTTTGGCAACAGGTTCTTCCGAACAGGCTAGAGATGCTGAGAAGACAACAAATGTCATTAAAGAGTTGACTTCAAAAATTAATGAAACCGAATCTACATTTAGTACAGTGATTGAATCTACAACCAGAACTAAGGAAATTAGTTCTAAGGCAACAGAGACAATCAATGAACTAAATAATACGACAAAAGACACCATAAAGATTTCAGAGAACATCAAAGCAGATATGAAAGCTTTGGTTAATCGCTTTGAAGAGATTCTTGATATCGTTAAAATGATTGATGGAATCAGTGAACAAACCAACTTACTTGCCCTTAATGCAGCGATTGAAGCGGCCCGAGCGGGTGAAGCTGGCAAGGGTTTTGCAGTGGTTGCTGATGAAGTTAGAAAGCTAGCAGAACAATCAGGCGAAGCAACCAAGAAGATATCGAGTATCGTTAATGGTATCTACGACGCAACATCTGAGACAGAGAAAATGCTTGAGTCTAGCGAGGAAGTCTATGTTCGACAAGAAGGTGCTGTTAAGAACACGGATGAAACCTTCAAAGTCATTGTTAAAGATATGGATGCTATAAGCCAAGAGATTGATAAAGTATCAAGACTATTTGCTGGGCTAGAAGGTATTCAAAATGAGGCAATTGATGCTACAACATCTATTGCAGGCATTGCAGAACAGTCGGCAGCAGCTGTTCAACAAGTACTGGCAACAGGTGAAGAACAAAGCACCAGTGCCAATGAATTGTCAAATATGTCTGATAGCTTGAATGAAATCATTCAACATCTCAATGAAAGTATCGAGGATTTCAAAGTTGATTAGTGAAATTTGTTAGTGGAGCCATCTAAGGATGGTT
>JDSF01000579.1_pt1 | contig 10023 bp, 10 predicted proteins | sample 199441 | NCBI WGS metagenome assembly JDSF01 (sample SAMN02592751, study PRJNA231836) | bioreactor metagenome | isolation source: continuous culture bioreactor denitrification-DNRA | place: Germany: Bremen
TGACCCTTCTTTATCATCGCCGAAAGAGACAGTTGCCTTGCAAAATAGGGATTATTCTTGAAGGTTCTCCCAATTAGCATATGCTGCTTCAAGTATGGCTTTAAGATCTGCATGTTCAGCGCTGAGCTGACGCCACAAATCAGGAGCCTGATAAGTTTCAGGCTCAGCCATCTTTAGCTCTAATCCCGCCAGACGAGATTCAATATCTTCAATTTCTGTTTCAATTTTGACTAATTCTTTTTGCCGTTTTTGTTCTCGCCGTTGTTGTTCTTTGCGGGCAGCGTGCGCTTGTTTCCGAACATCTTTGTCTGGAGACTCCGTATTTTCTGTCTTTGAAGACTGCTGTTCGACCCGGTTACTGCTATGACTGGTATCACCAAGCTTCTGCTTGGCACGAAGAAAATCTTCATAGTTGCCAAAGTATGATTCTACTTTTCCAGCCCCAACCTCGAGAACCCTGGAGGCCAACTGGTCGACAAAATAACGATCATGAGAAACAAAAACGATGGTTCCTGGATATTTTTTCAATGAATCAAGCAAAACTTGTTTTGACTGTAGATCAAGGTGGTTTGTCGGCTCATCAAGTAATAATAAATTGGCAGGACGCAACAACAGCTTGGCCAAGGCCAAACGGTTACGCTCTCCTCCAGACAGAACCTTGACACTCTTTTCGATATCATCCCCTGAAAACAGGAAAGAACCAAGAATATTGCGTAATTTGGGAACCATATCATAGGGAGCATCAGCAGACAGTTCAGCATAAACATCACGCTTTGGATTTAATTCAGCAGCCTGGTCCTGCGCAAAATAAGCCAGAGCCAAGTTGTGACCTTCTTTACGCTCCCCCCTACGGGCTCTTCGGTCCCAGCCAACAAACGCATTAAAGTTGACTTGCCAGCACCATTTGGCCCGACTAATGCGAGGCGTTCGCCTTGCTCAACCTGGACATCAATTTTTTGAAGAACTTTTAAATCACCATAGTGTTGCGAAACAGAATTTAACTCCATAGCCATCCGACCACCTTTCGGTGGTGCCGGAAAGGTAAAAGCGATTTTTTTACGCTCAGGCGGCAGATTAATCCGCTCGATCTTTTCTAGTTGCTTTACCCGACTCTGAACCTGTGAGGCCTTATTGGCCTGATAGCGAAAGCGACTGATAAATCCTTCAATTCTGGCAATTTCATCATCCTGCTGTTGTTTAGCCGCTTTCAATGCAGCAACACGTTCAGCGCGGGTTGTCAGGTAACGGCTATAGTTCCCTGGATATTCAGACAGATCACCATTCCAAACCTCAACGATACGGGACACAACCTTATCGAGAAAAAACCTGTCATGAGAAACCAGAACAACTGCAAAGGGGTAAGACTGCAGATAATCTTCCAGCCAATCACGGGCGGGCAAATCAAGGTGATTGGTTGGCTCATCGAGCAATAATAAGTTGGGTCGTTTCAGCAGTAATTTTGCCAAAGCGATTCTCATTTGCCAGCCACCTGAAAAGGTCTCACAAGGCTTGGTAAAATCGTCAGAACTGAAGCCAAGACCAAGCAGGACTCGCCCAATCTCAGATTCCATCTGATAACCGCCCTGACGTTCAAATTCCTGTTGCAATTGAGCATAACGTTCAAGTGCGACCTCATCAGCGCTATCGGCAACCTCGACTTCAAGCTGATGCAACTCTTTTTCGATCTGTTGCAGTTCTGCCAACGCACTTTGAGTTTCTTCGAATAATGGCTTCCCTTGGTGGACAAGTCCATCCTGGGGCAGATAACCAAAGGTTGTTCCTTTGGCAATTTGTAGAGTTCCCCCGTCACTCTCAACCTGTCCGGCCAGAAGTTTCAACAGAGTTGTTTTACCTGCTCCATTTTCACCACAAAGGCCAATCCGATCTGTTGGCCGGATGTGCCAATTGATAGAAGAAAAAATCCTTCTGTCAGCAAAGTACTTGTCGATTTCTCTAAGTTGCAGCATTTCAAGTTTTCCTGAACGAGATAAATGAAAACGCTACTTATAGCACATGCACCCTCAGACTTGAAAGCTGTCAAAAAAAATCCGGAGACACCTGCCTATTAGGTATTCCGGATTCCATTAAAGACCAATTCACAATAGATAAGTCACTCGGTAGGACGCAGATCAAAAATCTACGATGAATCTCACAGAAATTCTGGACAGGCGCAGCTGTCGTTTCTAACTTGGAAACCAGCAATTTCCTCAAGGTTAAGGAAATCAAGAAGTTTGAGCGGAGGCGTAGCACTTTACGCCGCACAATCAAATACGAGATTGACGCTGAGATTGTGGAAAAGAGTGGTTTCCGGACAGAAACTAGCTTCCGTAGTGAATCATGTACTCCTCTGCCAACTCAGCCATTTTTTCAACATCGAGATGACCATTATTAATAACCAGATGATAATGGCTTGAATCTGCAATATCACCTGAAGTGAAACGACGGGCAAAGTCATCACGTTGCTGCTGATGCAAATCAATATAGTCTCGTGCTTCTTTTTCATCTAATTTGTGGCTCGCCATAATTCTCTGAAGGCGGAAATCATAAGGAGCGACCAGTCTCAGATGAATACAATTGGGTAAATCCTGAGTTGCCAACACACTCCCACGCCCGATCAATACGCAGTTGCCACGTTTGGCAAAACCTCGGATAACGGAACGCATATGGGCAAAGACTTCCGTTTCTTCAGCTCTGCTGCTATCGAGAAACATTGAAAAGATCGCCTTTAACGAAGATGGCGTATCCTGTGATTTTTCGATTTGTTCAACGGTGTACCCTGACAATTTTGACACCTCATCGAGTAATTCACGCCCGACAACAACCCAAGGTTCTCCTGCAACACGAGCATTCAGTCGATTAATCAATTTTTCTGCCAGCGGATAGGCCTGGCACCCAAATTCACGAGCAATGGTAAAACAAGGAGCAGGTTTACTCTGATCAGCAACCTCCTGCATTGAATGCCATGCATGCAGCTTGTCTTCAAGCTGAGGTGTCCAAATACTTTGTAGAGCCATCATGACCTCCTCTCCAGCTGGAATGAATTTTAGAACGTTGTATCAAATTATAGCGTACAAAATTCTGATTTGTTGTAATCATGACAATGGGACAATAAAGTTTCCTCCAAGATCATCCCCTGAGTGATATAAAAACTATCTCTCAGGGGTGTTAAACACCATCCTGCGAATAAAAATGAAGACGATCAAGTAGCCAATAGCTCCCCCTATAACGCCACCAGCATGGGTCGAGACAATCGGCTGGCCAACAGATCCCAAATGCAAACTTTGAAAAAAAACACTCCCAGTCATTATCTCACAACTGACTTTGAGTAAAAGACCAACCAATAGTGCGAATCCAAACAATCTCTGGTGCCGATAGCGGATCATTTCCAAGCTACTGACAGCTGCTAACCCATGAGCGAGACCAGACAATCCACAAAGACCAATAGAGTAGATGTAGGGACTTATCGCCAAAGGAAGTAACAGACTCCCGCTAGCGGCACAAAAAACAAAGATAAGACGCCGCCCCAGTAGCTGTTCTTCAAGCCCTTGATAAAGTAGTAAAAAAGCAACTCCATCGAGCAGCAAGTGATAACGGCTCACATGGACAAGGGGCCAACTGATCAAGCGCCACCATTGACCATCCGATATAGCGAAATAATCAAAAATCAATCTATCTGTCGGGACATTTCCAATCAACAGCCCAAGGTTAACCAGAATTAGAAAGCTAACCATCAAAAGTATATCGAGAGATGCAACACTCACCATTCGGGCAGAGTTGAAAGATCGACGACAAACCTGTTGTGCCATGATGACTCCTCTTTGCGGTGGCGGGACTCCGGTCAGTCCCGCCATAAAACGGATAACAACTATTTTTCTTTCTTACGCCTGTTGAGCCAGGCAATCAGAGGAACAGCCAGGATTCCAACTGGTCCAGAACCGATTCCCGGTGAGGGCAGATTACTGAAACTACCAGCGGGTTTAGATTTATCTTTATCGACCCGGTAGCTCTTAGCCGGTTCACTTGTCCGCTGCTTTTGTGCTTTGCGCTCGCGCTGAACCCGGTCGGCATTGCGACGTTGAAGACCCCGCCCTTCCATGACTTCATCGGTTACGACAAGCATTGAGGTGTAATCGGTCACCAGAGAGTAATGAGTGCCTAATTCGGTGACCTGCTTGCGCAGCTTGTCAGTTTCTCCATGTTCACGAATTTGCTCCATTAACTGTTCAGTTCTGTCTAAAGCCCAGAGTCTTTGCAGTTCAGGGTTTTCAGTATCGACATCGGGAAGTTCAGCAATCGTCTCCCAACGATGCTTCTGTCCTGAAATTTTAGCTGTCATTTCAATTTTCACCGGCCCTGCTCCTCGATAATGACCAAATTGAACCGTTTGCTGCCCATGATAGAGACTGCCGATGGTTGCCGGTGTTAGATCAGTCACCTTTTCACCATCGATAGAGATATGAACGTCATGCATATTCTGGTGCATGACTTTTGCTTTAGCCTGAATCAGGCGACCAATAATATCATCAGCAGTGGAGATATTCATGGAAAACCCACCAGAATCCTTGGCCAGACGGTCAAGCAGCGGCTGGTTGGCGCTGTTCCCAATCACAAAGGTAAAGAGGCGGATATCTTGTTGCTTCATCAGGTTAAGAAAATCACGCTGCTCAGTTGCACCGACATTGGCGACACCATCAGTGACCAGAACGACTCCCGAGGTGCGGTCGTCGTCAAGCTTACGAATGGCACGTTCCAATCCAGCATAAAGGTTGGTTCCACCACCTGCCTCAATCGCCGCGATTCGGCCAAGCCAGTTCTGAACCTGCTCGGGTGTCGCGTTGACATAGCCCGATGTCAGTTCACTGGCGCTGTTGTTAAAGGTAATAATACGGAAGCGATCAGTACTCTTCATCTTTTTGATTACCTGCCCCACACCACGCGTCAGTGTGGCAATCTTTTCACCCCCATACTCCCTGAGACATCGAGTACGAAAGTCCAATCAGTTCCCTCTGCAATCGGCTTAAGATCAGCCGCCGGAGTCACAACCAGCATGAAGGTTCCCTCTGCGCTTGGATCTTCCTTGTAAGGGATCAGTTCGACCCGGGCCGGAGTCTGATCGTCAAGGCGGTAATAAAAGACGATATCCTTATTCAGGCGGCTCCCTTCACTGCGATTGATAGCGACGGTATAACGCCCCTCTTCCTCATTGACTACAGCCTCCTGCTCCAGCCCCGGCAGATAAACATCCTTGACCGGAAAGGCCGACTTCAGCTGCAGATTAAATTGAAAAATTCCGTCAACGCGGTCGTCCGTCGACCAGAAGGTGTTGCGCTCTTCATCGATATTGCCTTCTGCCAACGGATAGAGATAACGACCGACGTTGAGGTCGATTTCGAGCGGTTGGTAATAGACCAGGCGCACCCGGGCATCACCTGCAGCCGGAATATTTCCGACCCTGACGTCGAAGGTTTTAAAGTCATTCTTCTCAGCCAGAGCGGTCTGCCTGCCCTGCTGTTTCTCGTCTTCATAGATCGCCTTGGCACGCTCTTTTTCAATCACCTCGCCGATGATCTCACGCCCATCAATCCAGAGCGACAGTTCCGACAGGCTGGCCTGTTTAGGCAGAGGAAAACTGTATAGACCCTCAAGTGTGGTTGAACTGTCATTGGCAAAGAGCTGATCGACCACGGTACGGGCGAAGCCGTTATTAATGGTCACATCGACACGGTGTGCAGCGATGCGCAAAGCATCATCCTCGCCACCCCCGACCGGTTTAAGCAGTCCGGCAGCCAGGACGGGGCAACAACCGATAGCAACAACAACATGGCGACCAGCAGGGCACGCACGAGAATGGGATTCATCTTTTTCATATCGTCCTCCTTGTTTGAGTTTCCCATCCTTATCGCAGCATCCGTGCCAGCAACAGACAAACCACTAAACGTCTGAAATACCTATACTTTCCGACACAAAGACAATAATCACAAAACATAGAAAGATAAGGCTCTGGCATTCAATGATCGGATCATGTACATTTTATGCATGGCTACTAAAATAAAATTGACAGCAGAGGACCGCGCCTTTTTTCAACTGGTCGGCGCAGCGGCATTCAGCAACCCCTTCAGCGAGCAACGCGATCAGCTCGACCGCCAACTGGCTGGAGTCACGGGAAGCAGACACAAGAATCAGCTTCAGGCAGCTATCGCCTCGGTCCATGAACGCATACAACAGATTGAACGCGGCGGACGAGCCAGCCTCTCCCTCTATCAGGAGGAGGATCGCTCCTGCCTGGCCTTGGGGATGCTGTTCGCTCAGTACCATCATTATCTGCAGGAATTTGATGCGCTGATCTTGCAACAATTGAAGGGGGGGGGACGAACCTTGCGCGGTGGCCTTTTCGGCTGAACTGCTGGAAAAATTGCGCGAGTACGGTTTCAAAAGCTCAGAAGCCAGACACTATTTCGCTTTCTTCTACCAGATGCGCCGGGCCTTCTACTTCATCGGCCAGATGATCGGCCAGAGCTCATCGATGCGCTCTTTACGCTGCGCCCTGTGGAACAATATCTTTACCCACGACGCACGCCGCTACGAGACCATGCTGTGGGACCGGATGGAGGATTTTTCGACCTTGCTGTTGGGTGAAACCGGCACAGGCAAAGGAGCTGCAGCTGCGGCCATCGGCCGTTCAGGCTTTATCCCCTTCGATGAAAAAAAAGGACGCTTCGCCGAAAGCTTCACCCGCAACTTCATCTCGATCAATCTGTCGCAGTTCCCCGAAAGTTTGATAGAATCTGAATTGTTCGGCCATAAGAAAGGTGCCTTCACCGGCGCAGTTGAGCACCATCAGGGAGTCCTGTCCCGCTGCGTGCCCTACGGTGCCATCTTCCTCGACGAAATAGGTGATGTCTCGGTGCCGGTCCAGATCAAACTGCTCAAGGTTCTGCAGGAGCGCTCTTTCAGCCCGGTCGGTAGCCACAGCACCCAGACCTTCCGCGGCCGCATCATCGCCGCCACCAACCGGCCGCTGGTCGAACTGCGCAGCGAAGGAACCTTCCGCGACGATTTCTACTACCGCCTCTGCTCCGACGTCATCGAAGTTCCCCCCTTACGTCGCCAGTTGAGCGAAAACAAGAACTCCCTGACCGCCCTCACCTCTCACCTGCTGGAACGGATCAGCGGTCACAGCGATACTGAACTACTCAACTTCATCGTCGGCCGCCTGCGTGACGACCTGCCAGCAGACTACCCCTGGCCCGGCAACGTGCGCGAACTGGAACAAGCCGTGCGCCGCATCCTGCTCAACAACCGCTATCACGGCGACCCAGCCGTTACGGCCCAGGCTGGCACCGAACTGGCGGATGATTTCAGCGCTGGCAAGCTCAATGCCCAAGAACTTCTGTCGCGTTACTGCAATCAGCTCTATCAACGGCTTGGTAGCTATGAGGAGGTTGCCCGACAGGTTAAGCTGGATCGGCGAACGGTGAAAAAATATGTGCAGGATGCGGGCTCTTGACCCTTTCGCTCGTAAATAGGTTTTGGTTTATCCAAAGATGCGCTATCAAAGAGGATTTGTCTCAAGAAAAGCAAGGCAAGGCAAGGCAAGGCAAGGCAAGGCAATTATATTAGTCAGGCGTCCCCACAAATCCTTTACCAATCACCATCTATGAAGCTATTTTTGCCTTCGAAAATCGGCATATAAGCTGTATTTATGGTCTTTAGAAAACCCGTTTTAGTTTAATTTCAAATAGTTAGCTTTGTCCGACCCCACGTGATACACGTGAGACAGAACCATCACGCGCCGGTTACGCATTTAGAGTACTCCGCCCAATCCTAGCACGGCACGGAACCCTCATAACAACAGCCTGCAGACTTGGAGCACCCTCTAAATCCATGCGCTGGCTTCGGAGCCATTCCAAATGATTCTGCAGATTGGCAATCTGATCCCGCTCAACCTGAATCTGGATGCCCCTGCTATACGACAACTACTTACGCGCAGCAGCCATATCTTTTTTATCCAGAGCGATATCGGCGTTGATTCTTCGAGGGTATATAGAGGAGTAATAGCCATGTCCACGAGAATGGAGCACAGCCCTTAGAAGGTCATGTAACACATAGACGTGGTGGACAACGTGGACAAACTTTTTTTAAATATTTCAGGGTACCCGCTAGATATTGTGGGCGATAACGCTAAAAACCACATGATATTGAGCATCCAAAGAAATCTTTAAAATATTCAAATTTGACATACAACAGATATAGTGATCTATTGGCAAATAAGAAAGCGGCCCAAGAGTGAGGTCTTGAGCCGCGTCAACTACAGGGCTGCCATCAAAATTGCGCTGATGAGACATCCCAACTAGAACTATACTTCTATACTTATTTATTTCGGCGGTCTCTGTCAACTCTAAAGACAGGAGGCCAAATGGTCAAACAAGCTCTTATCGCTATACGCGATGCAATGATCGGCCGCATTATGCACGCAATAAAGGCCGATCCCAAGCCGGCTACGACGGTGACAGTGCAAATTAAAATCGACAAGTAACACATAACCACTTCATCAGCGCAGGGCCGGGAAACCGGCCTTTTTCTTTATCCATCCTCACGCTTGCAGACGGATGGTTTCGGTTTTGTGACACCTTCCATAGTTATCTCCCTATCGTCGGTTGAACCAGCTGAGCATATAAAATCTGGGAACATAATACCAATTAAGAAAATAGACATTACCCCTCCGCCCACTCTTCTCCCTCCAGAGAGAGGGGAAGTTATACCAGAGAAACCCAGACTTCATATAAAAACCGAGGCTTTTTTATTTGTTCAGTACGCTAGTCCAAGGCTTTGCATTGCTCCTTATATCCCTTCTTCCTGCGGGACAAAACTGATTGAAGTTGATGATCGGCCCAGGACGCTAGAAGTTTCAAGAAATCACTACTGTCCCAAACGATCTCTCAGTTTGCGTTTTGTGTTTACGACACAATAAATTTAGTTTATTGGTATGCAGCTCATCGCCTATCGACGGCGCTATACGGCTTGAACATGGTAATTTTAATAACAATTGAAGATAGATGTGTTTGATAAATGATAGATAAGAATAAAATTCGCCTTAAGATTTATTTAGCAACGACCGCAGTTTTGTTAACAGTCAGTATCGCCGGATTCATGCTTGTTGAAAAAATGTCTCTGACTGATGCGATCTACTTTTCAATTGTTACTATGGCGACTGTGGGGTATGGCGACATCGCCCCTCAAACCGGCATAGGAAAGATTCTGTCCCTGATCACTATCATCGGCGGAGTCGGGACTTTTCTCGGCGTGATTTCGAGTTTGACAGACCTGTTTGTCAATCGGCGGGAAGAGTCACTGCGAGAGCAGAAAATCGATATGGTGACAGGTCTGTTTTTCAGTGAAATGGGCAATGACCTTCTGAAGCGATTTGTACTTCTCGATCCTGAAGCTGAAAAAATACACAGCCTTCTTAATCTGTCGGAAGAATGGACAGGCAAGGATTATGACAAAGCATTTACAGCATTGAGCCGGCACCGCCTTGTCATAGAATCGCGTAACTCAGATATTCATACGATCTTGGAATGCCTTCAAAACAGGGCAGATGTTCTTCTGAGGCTTATTGAAAATCCGGCTATTCAGGATCATGAACATTTTTCCGAACTGCTCCTCGCTGTATTTCATCTGCGAGATGAACTGTTGCATCGTTCCGACCTGCTGACACTGACCGATTCTGATCGCAAGCACCTTGAAAATGATATTCTGCGGGTATACAAATTATTGATATTTGAATGGTTGCGTTACATAAGTTATTTGAAAAAAAATTATGAATACCTTTTTTCATTGGCAATGCGTTTAAATCCCTTTGACCCTGATGCAGATGCGGCTGTGACAAACTCCTGAAACTCAAACGCAGAGGTTGTTACAGAAAGGGGACAAGTCTACTTTCGACTAATCGTCCCCAATCAAAGCGACGAAAGACATCGCCTCCTCGCCCTTTCATCTCATCATTTTTATGATATTTTTAAT
>JDSF01000580.1_pt1 | contig 9971 bp, 17 predicted proteins | sample 199441 | NCBI WGS metagenome assembly JDSF01 (sample SAMN02592751, study PRJNA231836) | bioreactor metagenome | isolation source: continuous culture bioreactor denitrification-DNRA | place: Germany: Bremen
TTGATTATAAAAGATATTTCAATGTGAAATTTTGAATGTTTGATAGAACATTATAGGGGCATAGTTCAGTTGGTAGAACGTCGGTCTCCAAAACCGAATGTCGTGGGTTCAAATCCTGCTGCCCCTGTTATACACAAAATATTGTTTTGGTATATAGGATTTCTCAGTGTAAGAGATTGTTTGGATACAATATATTCAAATCAACTCTAATTTGGCCTAGTGGTTCAGTTGGTTAGAACGCCGGCCTGTCACGCCGGAGGTCGAGGGTTCGAGTCCCTTCTAGGTCGTTAGTCGCAAAAGACTTACGGCAATACAATTTAAATCCCAGGGCGCATAGCTCAGCTGGGAGAGCACCTGCCTTACAAGCAGGGGGGTCACAGGTTCGAGCCCTGTTGCGCCCATTCAGTTTACGATCTCTGATTGTAAACTATTATTTAGTTTCATTTGGCGGAGTAGCTCAGATGGCTAGAGCATACGGTTCATACCCGTAGTGTCGCTGGTTCGACTCCAGTCTCCGCTACTAATAAGCAAGCAATCCATAAGGATTGCTTTTTTGGTATGTTATTTAGAGATTAGGATATAATAATGACATATCCTACCATATGGTCAGGAGATTTCAGTAAGGAGTGTTATGTGATGCCTTTTTTTGCTAAAACCCATTGTGCTTTTTGTTGTTGCTGTTGCCTTATTAAGAATAACAGGAAGAAGATCATTAGCACAGATGACTATACCTCAAACTGTCATGGTTATATCGATAGGAGCAATTATTGTAGAACCATTCGCGGATAAGGATGTACTAAAGACAGTGACGGCAGCTGCAATCTATATTGTACTGTTACTCATATTTGAGTTTTTTGAATTCCATGCCCCTGGTTTTGAAAAAAAATAGCAGTTGGTAAAGAGACGGATATAATTCGAGAAGGGAATTTTCTACCCAAAAAAAATCTAAAAAAAAGCTTAGACTAACAGAGAGTGAAGTTATGACGAGAGTTCGTCAAGAAGGTATACCTAAGCTTAATTATATACAAAAGGGAACACTTGAACCCAATGGCCAATTTGGTTTTAAGCTCACAAGAGGAGCAGAACCCCTAAGAGTTCAGGATATGGAGCTTATCCTGAATAAGATTTTACTTGAAAAGCATATTATAGATGAACCTATTAATTTAGTTGAAGAATTGAAGAAGCAACAGATATAATGGGTTATTTAATATAATATTAACATCAAACTAAGTAATCCAGTAAAAAATAGTGTAATGGATAAGCAAATTTGATTGAAGCTAAGATTCAATTCACGTATTCGTTTGAAGAAACTAATTTTCTGATATAAGAAGATATAAAATATAAGCCCTACCCCAATGCTGGCGACGTAGAGTAACCCTTTAATGAGATACTTTTCATAGGTTATATGAATATCCATATTGATATTAAAGAGTAATGAAATAAATTGTTTACCGAAAATACCACCAAGAAGACATAGCGTACCGAGAACTACGATAACAATTCTCTGATTAATAGGTGGACGGTGGGGCTCGCCTTGGTAATCGCCTCTAAAGATGCTCATATATTTAACGAAAGATATAATGGTGCCCAAGTTAATAAAAATAAGAGCATAATCTAACAGACTAATATAGCTACCTTTTTGAATAAGGTATTTGGAGATGCTACCATTAAAAAAAAGGAGCGCCTGTTATGCCCAATATAGCCATAAAGGTAAAAATACTGACAAATGGCATTCGCCTAAAGACACCTCGTATATGACGTATATCTCTGGTTTCATAAGTTTCTATAATAATGCCAGCTGTTAAAAATAATGCTGACTTAAATATGGCATGATTCATAATATGATAAATACTACCCCAATAGCTGTATTGATTATTGAGGCTAAGTCCGAAGATAATCAAACCTATCTGGCTAATGGTATGATAAGATAGTATAAGTTTAATATCTGTCTGAGATAGTGCGAAAATAAATCCAACAACAGCGGTTAAGAATCCCATAACTAAGAAGATCGTGGTTGTATCAAAAGCAGGAGAAAAAATATGTTGAATACGTATGTATAGGTAAATGCCGCATTTCACATAGAGACCAGATAGGATAGCTGATATAATAGAAGGTGAAGAATAAGTCCCATGGGCTCTAGGTAACCAGCTAAATAAAGGCATTACAGCTGATTTCAAGCTAATAGCGGTTATAATTAAGCAGTAGGGGAGGATAAGTGAGCGGATGTCCTTAACTTCAGGCATATAGTTAAATATGACTGTCATATCAAGTGTACCAAATATTTTGTAGAGATAACCTGTACCAATAAGGAAGAAGGTCATTGCTACAATATTGATAAGCAAATAAAGCATACCATCATAGATGGAACGGCTATCTTTCTTAAACATAATTAAAATACTAACAACAATGGTTGATACTTCGATGAGAATATAGAGATTAAAAAAAGTCTGTGGACATGAAGACGCCATTAATCAAGCCTTGCAATATGAGAAATAGAAACAAGAATAAATGATTCATATAGTTTTTTTTGGAAGTTATAGACGAACATACAGGTAAACAAAAATACAGTTAGCATAACAAAGACAGAAGCCATTAAGTCAACACTCAAAGTAATGCCTATACCTCTTGGATAATGACCTAAAGTCGTCGTAATAGTACCATTATATTTTACATATATAAATTGAAAAAAAATACTTCCTACAAAGAGAATGAATTGTAATATAAGTAATATGGATTTATTGAATTTGGTACGCACTAAATATGTACCGGATGCGGCTATAATGGGGAATAATATAAAAATATATATGGGTATCATATATTCTCTCCTCTTTTTTTAGTTGCTTTATACCAGTTAGTTGTACCATAGCGGTGATATAGCGTTATAAACATGGTCAGGCTGACAGCGGTAATAGAAATACCGATGACAACAGCTGTTATCATTAAAGCTTGAGGTAATGGGTCAGAAGTTGCTTGTACTAAGTCTTTACCAATAGGTGGGATAGCATCCTTTTGATAATTAATGGTAAGAAAAAATAAGATAATACCTGATTGGATAATACCCATGGAAATAATGGTTTTTATGATATTCCGTCTTGCAATGAGACCATATAGGCCTATAATAAATAAGGCAAGGCCGACTGTTTCACCGTTAATAATCTTATCCATAATAGTCTTTCTCCTTTTTAATAGAACACATTCAAATCATATAACCTTATCTGCTTTCAAAGAGTACAAATCGAAAAAATATAATACTTAATCCACAGTAAACTTTTATAGCAATGAGAACATTCATGGTGATTAGATACACTTGATTGACTAATAAGTTAGTACTACCATGAAGTTGGATAATAAACACTGTAGGAATGAGTAAAATGCACATAAATAATATTTTTTCGATACGTTGAAAGGTAAATAATGAAATCTTATCATGGGGGCTAACAATATATTGAATAATAAAAGTGGAGCTAATAATAGCACCGCCTTGGAAACCACCACCAGGTGTATTATGACCGTTTATGGTAACATATAAGCCAAAAAGAAAGATAATGGGATAGAGCACACCTAATGATTTAGCTAACAAACTTGAACGATTTTCCATGTAACAACCTCCTAATAATCTCCCTCATGTCTGGAAAAGTATATAATTGCAATAATACTAATAAGGAGTAATAAAGTCTCAAATAAAGTATCAAAAACGCGATAATTCAAATAGATAGACGTAACAACATTAATACCACCTGTTTGAGCAAAACTGTTTTTTACGTAATAAGTTAGAAAATCACTGGCGCGTTCAAGAGGTACTACATTAATCGTTAAACAAAGGAGAAATATAGCAAACATATAGATAGCAATTAATTTTCTTCTCATAATAAGGTATCACCTTCATCTTCATAGAGATAATTATAATGTACGTTAAGAGTACTATTTTCACCAACATAAGCTACCAAATCATCAAAATGGTAATTGGACTGGTCACCATGGATGGTAATATTACCTCCATCATTTTGGATAATCACATCATATGGATAATCGTTAGTGATGTCTTCAATGGTTTTATCTGATAGAACCATATCCAGTTCTAACTCTTTTTCAATAGAAAAACTACCAAGTAATTTACTAAGGTTCGTTTGTAGTTGTTTACTATCTGATGTTTTTTCATTAGTTAGATAATAAACTCTAAAAAACATTATATTTATTTAATGCTACCAAATAAATAATAGTGGCTAGCGTACTTCCAATCACGGCCTCGGCTATAGCAACATCAGGAGCTTGATACAGCAGATAGCAGAAGGAACACAGAAGGGAAAACACACACAAATAAACAATAGCTCGCCTTAAAATATTCGTTTGAATAGCTAAGATAGCCAATATAACAACTAAAATTAAGGTAATCTCTAACATTGTTTACCATCTCCTATTCTAAGACCGCTGGTATATGCACCTCTAACGATGGTATGTGTCGCTAGTGGGTTCAGAAACATCATAAGTAGTAAAATAAGTAGAAGTTTAAGGCTGAAGTAACTAAAACCTTTGATGCATAAAATACCTAAGATAATGGTAATAAATGCTGCCGTATCCATAATGGAAGATACAACAATACGTGAATAAAAATTCTTAAAACGCAATATGCCGATATAACCAATTAAAATTAATAATAAGCCAATGGAAATAAGTATGTATCCTAAGATGTGCATTATATTTCACCCTTTCCTTTAACAAATCGTGATATAAAGATAATACCAATAAAGCCAAGTAGGGTATATACAAAGGCGATATCAATTAAATAAGGCAAATCATAGAGTATTGCAAAAAGTAGAATAAGAAGTATTATTTTTTTTGCTGAAAAGAGGTTAAGACCAAGTAACCTATCCCATATAGTAGGACCCTTCATGATGATAATGATGCTGAAAAGAGATAAAATTAATAAGCCAATAAATAGGTACTTTATCAATGTTTCACACCCTTTCTAAGTGCCTTGATTAGATTTGGATCAACAAGCGGTTCATCAGATTTTGGAAAGGCTGTCAGAACAAGTAAGTTATGATCATGGCGATTAACGGTTACTGTACCGGGTGTAAGAGTTATAGCATTGGCTAAAAAAAAAGATTGACCAATCATGTTTAAGTGTCGTGTTGATGTGAACTAAGCGAAGATCAATACGCGGTGATAATAAAATCATGCGCACCATATGAAAGGTTGATAAGTATATATGTCCTATAAGCAACAAAAAAAACTTTATAAAACCAAATAGTGAAATATGAAGTCTATGCATAAAAGGTTCACCACCATGGATACGACAACTCATCAAAATGGCAATGGAAGAAAGAATAAAGCCTGTCATAATTGTAAGTGGTGCAAAACTATTATTTAAAATACACCATATTAATGTTAGAAATAAGATAAAGGTAATATGTCTTATAATGTACTTCATGGACACCTCCTAGAAATCTTAAAGATACCACTATCATATCAAAAAAGTGTGGTTATTTTCAATCAAATATCTATTTTTATTGAATAATAAATGTGACATATGAACGGATCAAAAAAAAATCATTTTCTGCATATTTTGTGGCATGACTTTGTTTGCTTACAAGGCAAAATCACATCAAGGGTGGAAAAATTAATTTTCACACATACCTTTACTGAATACAAGGCTTATGATATATTTTAATCATGATCAACATCCCCTTGGTGGAACCATAGAAAGATAGGTGATTTTAATGAATGATATGATAGATGCAATTGAAGAAAATCCAATAATTGCCGCAATTCGTAGTGAAAAAAAAGATTTGCAAAAAAGCCATAGAGTCTTCTGTAACAACTGTATTTTTATTGTGGGGTGATATCTTCCATATTAGGAATCAAGTTGTGCGTATTAAAGCGCAAGGAAAAAAAAGCTTTTATCCATATGGATTTTATAGAAGGTCTAGGAAAAGACCAGAAAGCCATTGATTATATAAACGAAGTCATTGGGCCAGATGGTATTATAAGTACAAGAAGTAATCATATTAAATATGCCAGAGATATTGGTTTATTTACCATTCAACGATTTTTTTCTCATTGATAGCAAATCCTTTGAGACGACAATTAAGACTGTGAAAAGTGTAAAGCCTGATATGATTGAGATAATGCCTGGTGTGTTGCCTCAGACCATACTGAAATTAACACAACAATTATCGGTACCTATTATTGCAGGAGGATTAATTGAGACGAAAGAAGATATTATTGCTGTACTAAAAGTAGGTGCATTAGGTGTATCCGTGGGTAAGAATTGTTTATGGGAACTGTGACGGTTTATCATCTTACAAGGGAGGGTATAAGCATATGGCTTATTCATTTTGCACGATGCTTTGCAATATTTTGTAAGATAAAATACTTCCCTTTTAAGGTAGGCTATAGTATACTATAAGTAAGAAGAGAATTTTACGATTCGTTCTAAATTGCATAGGGGAGCTTTCCCTAGTGGTCATGACAATATGTCATTTAAATGTAGGAGAATAGGAGTCGCATTTAAATAGAGTATTAACTCTGTTTTGATGCGATTTTTTGTGTACTTTTTTATAAAAATGCATATTTATTATAACCAGTGGATAAGGGTATAGGGATTATCTAACAATAGGTATAAATGCTTTGAAACCAAAGCATAGGATGTTGTGGTTTAGTGTAAAAATGGCGTATGAACGCATAGATAAACATAGGAGGTAGAGATATGGATTATGATATAAGTATTATTGGTGCGGGAGTAACAGGTGCACTCATTGCACGGGAGTTATCCAAGTTTGATATGAAGGTATGTATCCTTGACAAAGACGCAGATGTAGCTATGGGAACAAGTAAAGCTAATAGTGCTATAGTTCATGCAGGTTATGATGCTAGCCCAGGTAGCTTAAAAGCGAAGTTGAATGTAAAGGGAAATGCATTAATGGGTGATATAGCAGATGATCTTGATGTACCTTTTAAACGTATTGGTTCTTTTGTATTAGCTTTTAATGAAGAGGACCAAAAAGAGTTAGAGAAACTTTATGAAAATGGCATCAAAAATAAAGTGCCGCAATTAAAAATTATAGATCAAAAAGAAGTAAGAAAAATGGAGCCTCATATTTCTCAAGATGTGATTGGAGCTCTTTATGCACCAACAGCAGGTATTGTCTGTCCTTATGAACTGACTCTAGCAGCTACAGAAAATGCAGTGGCTAATGGTGTGGAGCTTATATTAGAGTGTACTATTGAAGGAATTAAAAGGCAAGATGAAGGGTTTGTATTAGAAACATCAAAAGGTCTTATTAAAAGCCGCTATGTGATTAACGCTGCTGGTGTGTACAGTGATACATTAGCAAGAATGGTAGGTGACGAAGAGATTAGTATCACACCTAGAAGAGGTGAGTATCTCTTATTAGATAAACGTCAAGGTAATGTTGTGAATACGGTTATCTTCCAACCACCATCAGTTATGGGAAAAGGTATACTTGTTACACCTACTGTTGATGGTAACTTACTCATTGGTCCAACTGCTGAAAACATAGAGGATAAAGATAATATAGCTACGACGAATATTGGGTTAAGTACGGTTATTGAAGGTGCTAGAAAATCAGTACCATCTTTTAATACACGAGACGTCATAACGTCCTTCGCTGGGCTTCGTGCTACATCATCTCGTGGCGACTTCATCATAGAAGAATCCAAACATGCAAAAGGATTTGTTCATGTAGCAGGGATTGAATCACCGGGTCTATCAGCAGCACCAGCTATTGCTGAATATGTGATAGAAATTTTAAAAGATATGGAGATTCCACTCACTAAAAAAAAATAAACATGATCCTGTTCGTAAACCCGTTATCCGTTTTAGAGAATTAAGCCGTGAAGAGCAAGGTAAAATCATCAAAGAAAATCCCCTATATGGCAATATCATTTGTCGTTGTGAAACGGTTACAGAAGGTGAAATCGTAGATGCTATTCATCGACCAGCTGGTGCTATAAACCTTGATGGTGTAAAACGCCGAACAAGGGCGGGTATGGGAAGATGTCAAGGTGGTTTCTGCGCACCTAAAGTGGTGGATATATTAGCTAGGGAACTGAACATACCCAAAGAAGATGTAACAAAGATGGGTGGAGAATCGAAGATATTAGTAGGCAAAACAAAATAAAGGACATGAGGTGATGGTTATGCAAACAACAGATTTAGTCGTTATTGGTGGTGGTCCAGCTGGCATGGCTGCGGCTATAGAGGCCTATAAGAATGGGGTAAAAGATATTGTAGTCATTGAGCGTGATAAAGAGCTTGGTGGTATTTTACAGCAATGCATTCATAATGGTTTTGGTCTACATATTTTTGGAGAGGAATTAACCGGTCCTGAATATGCGGACCGATTCGCTAAGGAAATACTTGGTTTAGGCTTACAATTTAAACTGGAAACCATGGTCCTTAATATATCAAAAGATAAAGTGATTACAGCTGTCAATAGTGGGGAAGGTTTAATGACAATCAAAGCAAAAGCTATTGTATTTGCTATGGGTTGTCGAGAGCGAACAAGAGGAGCATTGAATATTCCAGGCTATCGTCCAGCAGGTATCTACACAGCAGGAGCAGCTCAGCGATTTGTTAACATGGAAGGTTACCTACCAGGAAAAGAAGTGGTCATCTTAGGATCAGGGGACATCGGACTGATCATGGCAAGAAGAATGACATTAGAAGGTGCCAAAGTAAAGATGGTATGCGAACTTCTGCCTTATTCAGGTGGACTAACAAGGAATATTGTTCAATGTCTTGACGATTATGATATTCCGCTGAAGCTAAGTCATACGGTTATTGATATCCATGGAAAAGAACGTCTTGAAGGTATAACAATTGCACAGGTAGATGAGCAAAGAAAACCGATCAAAGAAACCTATGAGTATGTATCCTGTGATACCTTGCTCTTATCTGTTGGTTTGATACCTGAAAATGAGTTATCCCATGACCTAGGTGTTCACATGGATAAAGTTACATCTGGACCTATTGTTACAGAATCCATGGAAACATCTGTAGATGGCGTATTTGCTTGTGGAAATGTGGTTCACGTCCATGATCTTGTAGATTTTGTTACTCAGGAAAGTCGACTAGCAGGGCGCTGTGCAGCAAGATACATTAAAGGTGAACGACATATTGAAGATGAACAAGTGATTAAAACAGTTCCAGGGGAAGGTGTACGCTACATTGTACCTCATGTGATTCACAAAGACTTAGTGCAAGATGAAAACAAATTATACTTCCGAGTAACAGATGTAATGAAGAAAGCAAAAGTCGTTGTCACATCTGGCGACGAAGTGGTATATTCCAAAAAACATCCAAAAGTTGCACCTGGTGAAATGGAAAGTATTCCACTAACTGAGAAATTACTAGCACAAATAAACAGCGGAAAAGATCTCGTCATTCGCATAGAATCTTAAGTGTTCACATAGAAAAGGAGGTATTTTACATGAGCGAAATAAGAAAGATGGTCTGCATAGCCTGTCCTGTTGGCTGTCATATGAAGGTCACATTAGAAAATAACGAAGTTATAAAAGTAGAAGGGAATACCTGTAAAAGGGGTGAAGTTTACGCCAGAGCAGAATGTACCAATCCCACACGTATCCTAACAACCACTATGCGTGTAAAAGGAGGCAAATACCCCCTAGTATCGGTTAAATCAGCAGAGCCTCTACCAAAAGGTAAGCTCTTCGAATGTATGAAAGTAATTAATAGCGTAGAACTTGAAGCACCCATGTCTATTGGTGATGTAGCTGTTGAAAATATATTAGATACAGGTGTGAATATAGTCCTAACAAGAGATGTTTTACTATCTTCTCCTGTGAAGAATTAGTATTTAGATATTTTCCGTAAATAATATCTCTCTAATATTTCTTTGATAGCTAGAGGTTTTGGTAAGATCCTATAGGTGATGCTATTCCTTTCCCTAAACGTCCATGTTTAGAGGAAAGCGCTTAGCCGTCCA
>JDSF01000582.1_pt1 | contig 9923 bp, 13 predicted proteins | sample 199441 | NCBI WGS metagenome assembly JDSF01 (sample SAMN02592751, study PRJNA231836) | bioreactor metagenome | isolation source: continuous culture bioreactor denitrification-DNRA | place: Germany: Bremen
ACAATATATGGTTTTACAATACTACCGTTGTGTGTTCTTTGTTTTTAGACTTTGTCGACAGTCTGAAACTTTCATTCTCATATAAATGAAAATGAAAGTTTAACTTCCAATAATTGATTTTAATTTTTATGTTTTTTCTTGCGAAGCAAGGGACTAGAAGCACTTTTGCAGAAGGCAAAAGTTAAACTTCTAGGTAGCTTGCCACTGACCATAGGTCAGTGATAGATACTTAAACTTTTGATTTGCCTACACTACAGATTTCAATTGAACTAAACCGCTAGCGCGGCGGCTTTCAAAATCAAACATTAATGCAAACTCCTTTGGGTATGAATAGTTTACAACTATTTAAACTTTAGAAAGGAGTTTTTTTATGGACTATGAAAACTACATCAATCAAATGGTTAAATTATTTGAATTAAAAGGATGCACAGCTAGAATATTAGAAGTTTATAGTATTTGCATTAGGAAAACACTCACAACTCTCAATAAACCAGTTAGCGAAATTACAACTGATGATCTGATGAACTACATTTATCAAATGATTTCACGCAAACTCGACAATAACACTATTAATCAAAATCATTCTATCATCATATTTTTCTTTTCACATGTTTTAAGAAAGCATCATATAGTCGCGCCTATTCCGTTTATGAGAAGAATCAAAAAACTACCTGAGATTTTAACGCCTGATGAAATTAATTCTATATTTGAAGCTGCTCATAATCTAAAATATAAAACCATCTTTATGACACTTTACTCGTCTGGACTTCGTATTGGAGAGGTCTTACGATTAAGGATTTCCGATATAGATTCTAAAAGAATGCAATTACGTATACAACAAGTTAAAGGACGTAAAGATAGATATACGATTTTATCAAAAAAGAAATTTAGAATGTTTAAGAGATTATTATAGAATCTACAAACCTGATGACTTGTTATTCTTCCGCTATTCTTATAAAGATCAACCACTATCAATAAATACAGTAGAAAAAAGAGTTTAAAATTGCAGTAAAAGCTACAACAATAAAGAAAAAAAGCAACACCTCATTCCCTTAGACATGGATTTGCAAGCCACCTCTTAGAAAACGGTGCTGACATTTATGCAATCAAAGCCTTACTCGGACACAGTACATTACGTTCAACTGAAGTTTACCTTCAATTAACTCCAACAAAAGTGTTTAATCTTAAAAGTCCGTTGGATCAGGTACCTACTTATGAATAAAATTCAATCCATTATTTCAATAAAACCTGGCGAATACATCAATAATAATCATCTATCTTTTCAACAACTTAAGGCAATTAACAATATCATTTCCTGCCAAACTTCAAATATGGGTAGTCATAGACTTACCTGTGAATGTGGTCATGAGAAAATCGTTAACAATTCTTGCCATAACCGTCATTGTCCTATTTGTGGCAATTTTAAAAAGGAAATGTGGATTCAAAAGCAATAAGAATCAGTGATTCCTTCTCATTATTTTCATTTAGTTTTTTTTACAATCCCTAGTGAGTTACGAACTATGGCATATTTCAATCAAAAGAAATTTTATAATCTCATGTATCATGCAGCATCAAAAAACAATCCTTGATCTATCTAAAAGTCAGCTAGATGTTATACCAGGGTTTAGTTTAATTCTCCACACTTGGAGTCAAACACTTATATTTCATCCACACTTACATTGTATTCTTGTAGGTGGTGGCATCTCACTTGATCAAAATCAATTCAAGTCATTTAAAAAGAAATATTTTCTACCAATTAAGATGTTATCTCGTGTTTATAGAGCCAAGCTTATGGAAGGCATGAAGTCACTTTACCATAATGGTGAATTGGTTTTTCCTAATAACATTAAACCACTTGAACAGCCAGAGGCATTTCAAGATTTAGTAGATGAACTTTTTTAATAAGGATTGGGTAGTCTACTCAAAACGTGTGTTCAAAAGCGCAAAACATGTAATCAAATATCTCGGACGGTATACACATAAAATTACTATCTATGCCAACCGCCTGCGACATTCAAAAAAAACAGCATCAATTAGACAAATGATTTAAAAAAAACAAAGAGGCATTGTTTTATCTATAGTTAAATCATTAGATAAAGAAGCACTTCTCTTAAAAATCATAGGTAAAGAACGAATGTGTTGTCCCGAGTGTGGTGGGTTTTATGAGTATCATTATGGTATTTGAATAACATAATTGAATATTTGAGAGCTTTATTTATGCCTCTTAAATGGGAGGGGGAAATTGTGTCCTTATAGAGATTTTAATTGTAAATGTATCTCAAGTCTTATTACAGATTTTAAATTTATCGCAATTCGGAAATAGTCAGCAAGATACTTTTCTCTAGTACCGCAGTTCTGTTCAATAGAAAAAATGCGTACTCAGTCTAACCTGTTGGTTAGGCCTATTTTTATATCTAAGTACGCATATTTTTCTAATCATTTGTAGGGGTAAGAACATCTGGTAATACTCTAATAAATGCATTTTAATTATAACTCTGCTCACAATCCAGAGCACTTTGGAGCATATGGGTTTTGTTATATATAGTCCTTCTTGCTCTTATCAACAACATATAAATCATTACCAGTCCTTTCAACTAGCAACTTTCGAGTATCCTTATATCAAAATCTACATAATAATAGACTGATTGAATTAAATTTCACACGATCTTCCTAAATATTCATCACATCAACTTTATCAAACATATGGTGAATCAAATAATTAAAGAATTATTATAAGGTCTTCTGCTCTCATACGCTTCGATAATAACAATCATAAAAGAATTATTATTTATATACATTTTTAAATCAATACTTATAAATGAAAATTAGACTATTATATAAATGCCTAGTCTTTATATTACGACTTCACATGCATTAGTCTTTAAATAGCACAGTTCAGTTGACATATCAACTAACTTCTGCTATTCTAAAGAAAAAAAAGGAGTGTGAAATTAATGGACACTTGCTATGATAGTATTGGTAAATGGGTATCACTTTTGCATCGTCAATTCCAAAAATATATGAATCACCATTTTAAGCCACTTGGTATTAATTCAAGTGAATTTTTTATATATAATCACTTTATATGACAATGATGAAGCTTTATGTCAAAATGATTTATCAAAAATACTTCTTTTGGATAAAGCAGCTGTTGCTAGAAGCATCAAATCTTTAGAAAAAAAAAGAGTTTATTACAAGAATACAAGATCCAAACAATTACAAAGTAAAAAGAGTTTATTTAACTGACAAAGCCAATCAATTATCTTCTACATTAATTGACATCTTAGATGAATGGGATAAGAGATTAAAAAAATCAGTCACAAACGATCTATACAATCAGCTCATCGATGGATTATACGAAATGTCAACTGGCGTTATGGAACAAAGTCTCAAAGATTAAGAAACATACATTTGAAGAATTTTTTTTGCACCGTCAGTTGATATATCAACTCGTTTGATTGTGCTTAACATTTATAACAGAGGTCACCCTTCTAAGAATCAGTCAAAAAATGACGCTGTAAGATAAGAAAAAAAAATCGCACACTTCACAACCACAGAAAAGGAGATAAAAATGATTGACAACTTAGGATACACTACAGAAAAACCCTTGAAATTATTCATGAAAATTAGCATACCTACAACTTTAGCAATGCTGATTTCTGCTTTTTTTTATGTTATTGCAGATGGTATTTTTATTGGAAGAGGTATTGGCCAGAATGGTTTGGCTGCTGTAAACATAATTGTACCAATTTTCACAGTCATAACCGGAATAGGAATGTTGCTTGGTTTTGGGAGTAGCACATTAAGTGCTATTGAGTTATCATCCTCAAACACCAAGAAAAGCAATAGCATATTATCTCAAACCATCACATTTTCATTAACTATAATGATTATTTTATCAATACTCATATTTATATTTAGTGATGGCGTGGCCGCTCTCTTAGGTACGAATGCTACTGTTCATATCATGTCAGTCACTTACCTAAAAACTATGATGATCTTCAGTAGCTTCTTTATGCTCAATATTATTATCCCCTTCTACTTACGCTTAGACGGAGCAGCGAAGTATGCAATGATTTTTTCGACTTTAGGTGGTATCATCAACGTTATTCTAGATTATATTTTCATATTCCATTTTAAGTGGGGTGTATTTGGTGCAGCATTTGCTACTGGTCTAGGAAATCTTATTGCCTCTGCACTAATGATGTATTTCATACTAAAAAAAGTCAAAAAACCATCAAACTTAAGTTTGAAAAATTTACTAAAAATATTCTTCTGAAGGTGTCTCGTATTGGACTTCCAGGACTTTTAACTGAATTAAGCATATCTGCTGTGACTATCGGATACAATATTGTCCTTATGACCACTTATTCAGAAGTCGGGGTAAGTGCTTATAGTGTTATTAACTATGTACATCCACTTATGTTACTAGTATTTATGGCAATATCACAATCTATGCAACCAATCTTAAGTTATAATTTTGGTGCCAAAGAAATAAGTAGAGTCAATCAGACACTTAAGATAGGTTTAATAACCTCTCTAGCCATAGGCGTTATCGCCATTATTGTTGGTTTCATATTTAAAAAAAATGCTATTGTCTCTGCATTCCTTGATCATAGTTTCGAATCGTATTCTCTAGCTGTTAATGGACTGCCGTTATTTTTCATAGGTTATGGGTTCTTAGGCATTAACATGGTTGGTGTATCCTACTTCCAATCTATAACACAACCTAGGTTAGCTAGTATAATTACTCTTCTAAGAGGGTTGATCATTGTCTTCATCTTATTATTTACTTTACCAAATATAATAGGAATTAATGGAATCTGGTTATCAGTGCCAATAGCTGAAGCTTTAGGTACAATTGTAACTCTATTTTTTTTCTTTATAAATTCAGGTTAAAGAACCATAAAATGGAATAGAAATATGCTATAAATAAATCGGCTTAATCTATAAACAATCCTTGCAACTATCAACGTACAAGCCATCTGATCAAGGTAGTTAATTTGCAAGCAACAAATTAACTTTATTTTATCAGATGGCTGTATTTATCTTAACATAATATAACCTTGTCGAATTTAAGTTTATGCCATCAAATTATAAAAATAAATTTGAAAACAAAATAATCCGAAGTTCATACCCGCCCCAGTTTATTTATATCGAGATGTTCAATATCTTTTATCAAATCATGATTATCAATAATGTGTTTCCTTTTATTGAAATCAAACTTTCCGTTAGTATCAAATTCAGTATATTATTTTTTTTGATTGTCTTTTAACATCAATAGAAATGATGTATCATATTCTTCATATTGTTGATTAGATATAAAAGTTTCGATTGTTGATTTAACCTTAGCACTTGTTATCGTAGAAGTGACTTGATAACAAACTCTTTTATTCTTATAACCTAAATCAATACCATGTGCATTTTTTGTGATTGAGTTCAAATTAATTAATTGATAATCATATATAATATTAAAATCTCACAATATAGGTCCTCGACAACCCAAAAATGTCATATAAATTAATTGAACTCTAGTAATCAATATTTGCTTTTATTTAGTTATAATTTTTTGCTATTTCTTTAGTTAAATCTTCTTGAACTAAAATAGCCATTATTAACACCTTTCATCTTTAACTTCCCTAACACAACTGACGTTTTTCTAAATATTACCATAAACATATCACATCATGAATAATCAAGAAAAGACTAATCATTAGAACTAGTCTTTATACTGAAAATTGATCTATAAAGTTTTAGAAAACACCTTTCCACACCTGACTCTGTTGCAAAATACAACATATGCCTTTCTATACACTCTTTGTTAATTCGATATTTGATTTACTGACTTTATGTTTCATAAGCTTCTTATAACCTTTTAGAATAGCTAAACCTACAACAACAATACTTATCCCATCTGCTAATGGCTGAGCAGCCCAAACACCATTTAGGCCATAGAATACTGGTAATATATATAGGGCTGGTACAAATATAATAAATTGTCTTAACAAACTAAGTCCTAGTGCTATTCTGCCTTCGCCAATTGACTGATAAAATGCTACTCCAAAGAAAGCCACGCTTAAAAGTGGTAACATTAAAATGGTGATTTTTAAACCTTTTTTCTGCAACAATCAATGTTGCAGACTCACTACTGATAAATATACTGATAAAATTAGTCGGGAATATCTGTAATAGGGCAGCAAATATTGCAGAATAGATTACAGCAATAATAAGAGCATATTTTAGTGTTTTGAATACCCGTTGACTTTGACCGGCTCCGTAGTTATAACCCAAAATTGGTTGCATACCTTGCTGAATACCCATAATTGGCATTATAAAAAATGAGTACAATCCATTGATAATTCCAATCGCTGTTATTGCTGCAACATCACCATATTTGAGTAGTTGAACATTTAAGATCAACATTGACACACTCATTCCAAGTACTGTAACCAATGTGGATAAACCAATACTAATAGTTTTAATCGATAATGAGATATTTGGTATAAAATCTTTTTTTTGTATATTCAAAAGAACTTTTACCACTAGCATAATAATATACCAGAATTATGAATCCACTTGCCTGGCCTATAATTGTTGCTAGTGCAGCGCCTTCCACACCCATTTTCATTTTCCCAATAAAAAATGTAATCTAAGACAATATTCAATAAAGCAGATATAATCATTGCAATCATAGATAAGTTCGGTTGTCCATCGACTCTAACTGTACTACTTAATATTGATGCAATAATTTGAAGTATAATGCCTATTAAGATGATACGCATGTAATTTAAAGCAAAATCAGCTACGGCCCCTTTTCCACCTAGAAGATTGATAATTCCTGGTAAATTAAAATAAATTAATCCGATGAATAAAGCACCTAAGATAATACCTAGCCCAATAGCGTTACCAAAATATTGACCTGCCTTTCTCTTATTATTTTTACCAAGCTCTATTGCTATTAGAGAAGCTGTTCCTGATTCTACCATAGCTGCAATTGCCATTACTGCAAGCATCAGTGGGAAATCTACAGTTACACCTGCCAAGGCATTTTCTCCTACATATTGACCAATATAAATTCTATCAACAATATTATATACAGCTCCTACCATCATAGCTAATACTGCAGGGATAGAATACTTCATTAATAATCTTAAGATTGACCCTTTACCCATATCTAGTGATTTGTTCATATAATTCTCCTTCCATTCTTTGTTTAATATTTAAATATATTTATATTTAATATCTAACTTTGTAAAACAAATATTTCCAAGCTCTGTTGACTAGTCAACAGAGCTAACAAAAAAAAATGTGTTCCCTCATTTAATACTGTTCTACTTGTTAATTATATAATACACTCTATCAGTTAACATGTCAACTGATAGAGTGTATTATATATCAATAACCTTTGTAAATACAACTATTAGTTTAATCTTTCTCATGTAAACGTTGTTCTAGTACACTCATAGACATCTCATGTAACATATCAACCATTTTTGCATATTGGTCTAATTCAACAGTATTTTTTAATCGATCATCCCAATCATCTAATATTTTAAGCAAATCATTTACAATTGACTCACCAGAAGCTGTTAAGTAAACAAGGTTCTTACGATGATTATCAGGATCTTTTTTCCTAATGATTATATCTTTTTTTTCTAAAGATTTTATACCTCTTGCAACCGCTGCTTTATCAATTATCAATTCATGAGCTAAATCATCTTGACTCATACCATCTGAATCTAGATGAAGTGTAATAATGTACATAATATCACTCGAGTTCAATCCAAATGGTTTTAACTCTTTATTTAAGAAAATCTGAGACTGTCGATGAAGCAAAGATGCCCACTTACTCACACTATCAAATTTTCTATTTTCTCCAAAATAAATTCCCATCAGTACCTCCTTGTATAATACAGCTAAAGAAATAATCAAATAGCTTATACGAATATTCCTCTAACTTATTTTTTTTATTGTTCGTGGTCAAAGACAAATTCAACCACTTATCAAACGTTGCTTTTTATACTATAGTTTCATGTAAGAGTATGTGCGTTCCCTCCTTGAATGACTCTTTGAGTTTATATTCGCAACATAGCATGCATTCTATGAGACTCGTTGATTTAGCTGGTTGAATTTCTCTTTGGTCACCAACGAGAACTATTCGCGTCAACAACAAGGTTAACTGACTCATTTGATTACTCTTACTAACTTTGAAAGGATTTTAATTATGTCTAAACTTTATGATTTACCCGTCATCGGTATCGATGTCGCTGCCAACTTTTCCGTAGCTACCGTCTTGAAACCAAACGGTGATGTCTACAAAAAGAATTTTCGTTTCAATCACTCTCTTGAAGGCTTTAATAGCTTCCTTACTCTTTTCTATAAAGCAGAATAAGAGCTAGACAGCAAGCCTAAAGTGTTTTTCGAATCCACAGGCATCTACCATCTTACTCTTCTTCATTTCCTTATTGATCGCCAGATTGATGTTCGCATCATCAATCCTTTGATAACTAATTCTAACAAGAATTACAACATAAGAAAAGTAAAAAATGATAAATTGGATTCTTTTTTTTCTATTGCTAGACTCTGTAAATTCAATGATGTTAAGACATCTTTTTTCACTTCCAAAGACATGCTTCATCTGAAACTTTTAGTACGTGATTACTATAAAATCGTTGATCTAAAAGCTAATGCTAAAAAAGGCTTTTACCAACGCTTTATACGTCCATTATCCTGGGATGCAAAAGGCTTTCACCGACATTACCGGTAAAACTCTCCTTGCTTTTATCACCAAGTTCCCTACACCCCATGACCTTTTAAATGCTTCCTCTGATGAAGTTTTAAATTTTCTTATTACTTCATCCCGTCGTGGCTTAAAATGGGCTAATGCTAAGCTAGAAAAACTTCTTAGCATCGCTTCTGATGCTTCTGTACTTGGCATTACTCCGCTGACATTCGCTTCAAAAGTCAATCGTTTTGTTAGCACTTATCATTTTTATGAAAAGCAATGTATTGATATCCTTGATGAAATCAAAGCTTTCATTAATTCTGCTCCTTTTGCTGATGAATTCAATCATAACATTTCCTTACTTCGTAGTTTTAAAGGTGCCGGCTTTGTTAGTGCTGTCACCCTTCTTGTGGAAATGAACGATATCAAAAAATTTTACCAAAGCTAGTCAACTCGTTGCATTCTTTGGTGTTGATCCGTCCGTTAACGAATCTGGTAACTTCAAGGGTGATTCCAATAAAATGTCGAAACGTGGAACTGCTATTGGTCGGCGTGCTTTGTATGCTCTAGCCCTTGCCTCCATTCGTAAAACCAAGAATGGCGTACCAATGAATCAAATCCTATATGATACTTATCACAACAAGCTAAAAGGCAAGAAAAAGAAAGTACGGCTTGTTGCTATTATGAATAAACTGCTAAGATATATCTTCTCAGTTCTAAAAAATCAGAAACCATACGAAGTACGCGATCCACGAATTCATCAACAAATGTTTATGTCTGTTGACAAAAACATCTCTGAAGTTGCTTAACACATATGATCTCTAATGTTCGGGGTTTATAGCCCTTTTATTTGTAATGCTCTTTTTTTTAAAAAACTACTAATTTCAACAATTCACTTGACTATTTCTAGCTGGTCTATAAAATACTATACACAATTACAGTTGACTAGTCAACAAAAACAAATTATGATATAATTAATAGATTAAACAGATCTATAATTCTTTATAGATCGCAATACAATTAATCAAAACATTTCCAAAGCTAAATCAACAACAAATAATAGTTTCGTATTCCAATTTTCCTTAACCACAATGGATAAAATCTTAATAGGAGTACTTTCAATTGACTTATTATACATTCAAAATTATTTACAGTAATTTTTTTTATATATTCTAACAATATATTTACAATTGATATA
>JDSF01000583.1_pt1 | contig 9890 bp, 9 predicted proteins | sample 199441 | NCBI WGS metagenome assembly JDSF01 (sample SAMN02592751, study PRJNA231836) | bioreactor metagenome | isolation source: continuous culture bioreactor denitrification-DNRA | place: Germany: Bremen
CGTTCACCAATATTACCCGGATTCAAGCGCAGACAGTCAACGCCCTGCTCAACAGCAGTCAATGCCAGCTGTAGTCAAAATGAATATCGGCAACCAAAGGAATTGAACATCCCTGCCTGATAGCTCCCAAACAATCGGCAGCCTGCTGATCCGGCACGGCACAACGAACAATTTCACAGCCAGATTCTGTCAACTGATCAATCTGCGCCAGTGTAGCAGACACATCCCGGGTGTCGGTATTACACATCGACTGTACACTGACCGGCGCACCACCACCGATCGCAAAATCACCAAGCTTTATTTGTCGGGAGTTTCTTAGCATTTTATATCAATCCTTTAACAGTATTTCATCGGTTCAGCGTAAAAATATCATCGCAAAAAACAGTTTCGAACCGGTAGAATAACAGCTTTATCTATAGATCTCTGGTATGATCAACAATAGATCAGCCAAACAGTCGCAAGTCTACCCATATTTGCCTCTGACAATCAAGCATGGTGATATTTGACATCAGACCCCATCCAAGAGTACTCTGCGCGTCCCAAACTCCGAATAGAAAGAATAGTTACGTGAAAAAGAAACAACAGAAAAAACAGCCGCCCCGTGAGACCTTGAAATTAACAATCGACAGTCTCGATAACGAAGGGATCGGTCTCGCGCGACATGAAAACAAAACAGCTGTGGTTCAGGGTGCATTTCCTGGTGAAACCGTCATCGCTGAAGTTGAACATGTTGGGCGTACTCATATTTTTACCAACCTTCGCCGAGTGCTGAGGAATTCGCCACAACGGACAACCCAGCAATTATGCACTCAGGAGCGTAAATGTCTTGGCTGTCCACTCATCAATATGAAGTATGCGGATCAATTACGTTTCAAGCAGCAACGTGTTGCCAACGCGCTACGACAACAAAAGCTGCCTGGCGACATCAACGTTCAGGCTGTGCTACCATCAGAACCCCCCTCAGCTTATCGCGCCAGTGCTAAATTGGCCTTTGCCCGTAATCGCGAAAAAGTACTTCTGGGCCTCTACCAACGCGGAAGCCATGATGTCGTCGATTGTCCAGACTGCCCAGTACACCACCCTCTGATCAATAAGATTGCTGCCGTTGTTCGAGAAGAAGTACAGAGGCAAAAAATTTCGGTTTACAATTCGAAGCATCAGAGAGGTTGTCTTCGTTATCTTCTCGTCCGAGTCAGCCCTATCAGTGGTAAGGCTCTGGTGACGTTTGTCAGTAATTTCCGAGATCTTAAGCAGTTGCCAGGGCTCGCCAAATGGCTGATGCGGAGGGTTCCGGAAGTCATCGGTGTCCATCAAAATATTAACAGTTCATCCGGCAATGTCATTATGGGCGATGAGACCCTGAAACTCCTGGGCTTGCCCGATCTGATAGAGAGAATTGGTGATATCAGATTAAGAATTGCACCGGAAGCCTTTTTCCAGATCAACACACGTCAAGCGACAAATATTTACCAACTGGTCCGCAAATGGGCCGCATTAACAACTCAAGATATTGCCATTGATCTTTATTGTGGAATAGGCGGAATCGCACTCCATCTGGCAAAAGACGCGGGTCAGGTTTACGGCATCGAATATGTCCGAGAAGCCGCTCGCAACGCCGAAGAGAACGCAGAACTCAATAATTTACGCAACTGTCGTTTTTATGCAGGAGATGCGGAACTGGAGCTACACCGGCTACCTCTAGGCGATAAAGTTCCTGCGCTGGTCACGTTAAATCCACCACGCAAAGGATGCTCAGACGAATTACTTCAATCTCTCTGTGAATTAAAGCCTCGTCAAATCATCTATGTATCCTGCGATCCAGACAGCCTTGCACGTGATTTAAAAATCTTGGTAACTCATGGTTACAAGATAAGACAAGTCCAGCCTGTCGATATGTTTCCACAAACAGCGCACATCGAGACGGCCGTACAATTGGAGAGAATCTAGAAAAAAGTTAATAACTATCTTTGGCTGAAGGGTTTTGCATTAAAGGCACCCCTTCAGCCTGAGTTAATACACTCAGAATGGCGACGGAACGTCCATCACCTTGAAGATGCAACGAGCGAAGCTGCGTAGCAGAGTATCATCCTCTCGCCCCTTATCCATGATGACAGTCCGACAACGAGATTGAGGGAAATCCTTGACATAATGACTGACCATCTGTCCCGTTTCAAGATATTCACAAACCAGGCTTTTTGACATAAATGAAATCCCGCCACCAGAAAGAATCGTCTGACAGGTCAAACGCAAGTCATCAGAAGTGACAAGTCCGGCAAAATCATCCAAACTCTTGCCACATTCGGTCAAGCCGCGAGCGATTAACTGACGCGAGCTACATCCCTCTTTACGAGCGAATAAACACAACCCTAATAATGAATCAAGGTCGAGTTCTGGGGTCGGTAATTTCAAATCAGGAGAACTTACGAAGGCCAGCTCATCTTGCGGCAAGGCATAAGTCTGAAACATGCTCAAATCAGCATCGGGACAATGTTCAACAATCGCGATATCAAACTCTTTACTTAAAATCCCCTCTAGAGCTTGCTCCGGACTATGGAGAAGAAACTTCAAGTCGACAGGAGAACCACTTTCGAGCATGAATCGATTGAGGACACCTGGCAGATAAACAGTACCAAATGTCGGTGTGCAACAGAGAGATACGCGTTGCCGTTCTTTAATTCGCTTCAGCTTTCCAAGTAAAGACTCCTCAATACTAAGCATTCGCCTGGAACTATCAAGGACAATTTCACCAGCCGTTGTTAACAGCAAGGAAACACCTGAGCGATCAAACAGTGTGTAACCAAAAGCATCTTCAAGAAACTTGATCCTCTGTGATACAGCCGATTGGGTCAAATGCAAAGTTCGAGCGGCTTTAGAGAAGCTCCCAGTCTCAACGACAGCAACTAACGTTTTAAGATATCGAGTATCCATATATTAAGGTATCACCCATTTCATATAAGCATTCATATATCAAGAACGACCTATTAGAATTATTAATATAGCCATTAAAATGATTCGCTTCAACATAATTATCTCTATGTGTACTATATCCCGGCAAATTAGTGTTTATTCAGATTATTAGTATTAACCCCGCATGGAAGGAGGTTCTAAAGCTAACTGTGGGGGGACGACCTGCTCAAAATGTTTATTGTTCAACTCTCAATTCTGAGAACATAAAGGAGGTAACATGTTATTCAAGTCAACCGGCACCAAAACCGGCAGACTGGTGAGCCTGCTTCCCCTGCTCCTCATCCTGGCCGCATGCGCCACGGGAGCAATCAGGGAAAAACTGCTGACCATGCCGCAAATTGATGGTGCCAACTATGTGGGACAAGACACCTGTCTCGAATGCCACGAGGATATGACTGAGAGCTTCAGTCATAACGTCCACGGACGTCTGGCTGATTTCGAAATGATGGGTGCTGAAAAAGGCTGCGAATCCTGCCACGGTCCCGGCAGCCTGCACGTTGATGGTGATGGAGACACCGACAGAATTCTCCGTCCAGCCGAACTGGCTGCTGAAGAAGTTGGCGCTATCTGTGCGAAGTGCCACACCGATGGCAACCTGATGGACTGGACCCACAGTGAGCATGCCCTTGCTGATCTCAGTTGTACTGAGTGTCACACCATGCACGCTGAAAAACCTCTTAAAGCGAACCTCAAGCAAGAAGACCCAGAGCTGTGCTTCTCCTGTCACCAGGAAATGATGGCTAAGAGTAACTTTCCATCTCATCACCCTATTAAAGAGGGGAAAATGAGCTGCGGCGACTGCCACAATCCGCATGGTGAGTTGAACACCCACGAGCGCACCAACGACCTCTGCCTCGACTGCCACACTCGTTATCAAGGTCCGTTTGTTTTCGGTCATGCTCCCGTTGAAGACGACTGTACGATCTGCCACGATCCACATGGTTCAGTTGCCAACAACTTGCTGGTGCAGAACGAGCCGTTCCTTTGCCTGCAGTGCCATGAAGGCCACTTTCACATGTTGCGTGAGTCTAATTTCTCTGCAACAGCAAGTGGAACAACTGCTGATGCTCAGGCAATTGCTGATGTTGTCAACGTTCATGGCAACGAAGGCTTCCAGACATCGTTCGGTACCAAATGTACAACTTGTCACAAAGTTGTTCACGGCAGTGACTATCCGTCACAACCGCTCACAGGTGGCGGTCTGACCCGTTAGCATAAGGAGGAAAAAATGAAGCAACGCCAAACATGGCTGCTTGCTCTGCTGTCCATCCTGATATTCGTTATGGTACCTTGCTTAGTTTCAGCTGCGAGTAGCTCAGGACAGCTGGAAGTCGGTGCCACCTACACAGATATCGTAGACAACACAGCTCGCGTTAATGAATATGTTAAAACTGGTGCTCACGACAATCTGGATGATGGCTTAGCAGCATCCATCAAGCTCGACCTAAAAGCAACTGATGGTGTCTCTGCAGTTGATATGGGAGCTGATATTGTTGATGGAGATACATACTTTCTCGAAACTAAGTTTGATGCTGCACGTATTTTCAAACTTGACCTATCCCTTGATTCTCTCAGACACTGGAAAGATCATGAGACTCTGAGTCAAATGGGAGCAACCGCTCGTGATGATGTTGGTGGGTCTCAACCATCCGTAACAACTGACGAGATTATGGCCAACCTCTCCGAACTGGACACACCAGTAACAACAGTTGGTGGGGGTTCTCTAGATTATGACCCTCGTGAGGCTTACGAGCAAGAACTCGCAAACGAGTACATCATTACTCGCCGTGAAACCGAGGTCAAAACAGACTTGGCTCTCCCTGCTTTACCTAATATCGTATTTCATGCAGGTCTCAGGATTGAAACTCGCAATGGAATGGAACAAGCAATTAGCCTCCAAAAGTGTGATTCCTGTCACGTCTCTGCCAAAGGTAAAGATATTGATGAGCGCACTGAAGATTTCACATTCGGAGCGACTGGCAAATTCGGTCTTTTCACTCTGGATTATGAGTACCTAAACCGCACCTTTACCGAAGATGCTGCGACTCCAACTCATTATTATGAGACTGCACAAAACGGTAGATCTGACTCACAACTGCTGTATGAAGGTAGTGCATCAGGAAGTGATTTCGACTTTGCCCGTACACCCGATTCAAAAAAAAAGTTCTCATTCACTCAAAGCACGAGCTGATATCACATCCTCAACAAACGTGACTGCCAGCTATATTAAATCTGAATATTGAAAGTAAAAAATCAGAAACTCAGAGTGAATACACTCTTGATGATGGCGACATCCTCAAAACTGAATATCAGTCTTATGGTGCGAAGCTTGCGACGAGAATCGGTAACCTTCGAGTTTCACTGCGTGGCAACATTAGTGAAATCGAGGCTGATGACAACGCAATTACATTTGATAGAAATGGCGTAACATCAGTAGCTTTTGATGGTGATACTGACGAATGGGTCAGTGCTGAAGAGAGAGAAACTCAAGAAGTTGGCCTTGACTTAGTTTATCGCCTAGCAAAAGGCACAACAGCCCGTCTTGGATACAACTACGAAGTTGTTGATAGAGAAGAAGAGGAGTTGGGCGAGACAACAACTCACTCAATTAAGGCTGCGCTCAAATCGCGCATCAATAAATCGCTATCGGGTCGAGTCAGCTACGAGTATCAAGACATTGATGAGCCGATGCCTGGTGCCCATGTAGGAATCGCCCAAGGGATGGATGGTGCAATTCAAGATCCGTTGGGATCAGGACTTTGGTACCTGAATACTGCAGATTTCACACCGTCTCCAGCAACACCTGCGTTCTACTGGAATATTGTTTATCCAAACAGAACCATGGAGTCGACCAATCAACCAGAGGCTGTTCACGAAGTCAAACTGAACACAACCTGGTCAATTAAACCAAACATGGCAGCATCAATGTTTGCACGGGTTCGGATGGAAGAAAATGAGAACGTTGGCTACGATCAGTCTACTTACGTTCCTGGTGTTAGCTTCTGGTATGCTCCAAACAGCAAAATGAACCTGACAATGTCTTATACGTTTAACAAGCAGGAAACTGAGAATAACATGTGTGTCGGCTGGTACCATGGCTGAGCGAACGATGTCTCGTCAGCCCAGTTTGGGTCGATCTGTAGCACCTCGGAATATCAGTCAGACGTACATACTCTTGCTTTAAACCTGGACTACCAGGCAACGGAAAAACTTCTCATCAATGCTGGAATCACTTACAACAAAGCTGAAGACAGCTGGGATTGGGAGTTCACAGAAAGAGCACAACTCTACCCTGAGAACAACACAACAGTACCATTGTCAGAAACAGGGATAGAGACACCTGGAGCGTATGCTTCTGTCAATTATGACAACTGGCAATTAAACAACCAAATTGACGCATACTCTGATCTCTCTTATGAGCAGTATCAGTTGACTTTGGGTGGAACATACAATTTCACAGATTCATTCTACACAAAATCATCCTTCACCTATGATATCTTCAAGATGGACGAAGAATATACTTACGGTGATGAAGATGGAACAGCCTACTACGGTTACGTAGGACTAGGCTGGACTTTCTAAAGTTCAATCAAATAAATCTGTTATAAATTCAACCCGACTGGCAACAGTCGGGTTTTTTTATGCCATTTCATTGAAATATGGCAGTGCATGACATAAAGTTATCTACGTTCAAATAACACATCAATCCCGGAGAGAGAAATGATCAAACTAGACTATAGCCAGCATAAATGTCCCTACCTGTTGTTGAAACTCGCAAACAGATCCTCTCACATCCAGGCGATACATTTGTCGTCATGGTTGGCGACAAGGCTGGCTGCGATAATGTTTCTCGTCTCGCGGGTAAAATGGGCTACAACAGTTCCAATCGACCTGAGGGAGAAGGTTTCTGTCTGACCTTAACTCCGCTCGAAGGGGGAGCGGTAGACGAAGAGGGACAACCTGAAAAAACGAAAAATGACATCCCGAATTCGGAAGAAAAGACAGTTATTTACTGTGGCAGTGATCGCATGGGCAGCGGAGATGATGAGTTTGGCAGAGTGCTGATGCGTAATTTCATCACAACCCTGTTAGAGATGGATCCCCTCCCAACAACCATCCTGTTTGTTAATAGTGGGATTGATCTGACAACTGATGGATCCGAAGTTATTGAAGCACTAGAAAAACTCAAAGAAAGAGGCGTAGATCTGGCCTCCTGTGGACTCTGCCTTGAGTTTTACGCAAAAAAAGAACAGCTCAAAGTTGGTCGGGTGACCAATATGTATGAAATGGCAGAATTACAATGCACTGCAACACGAGTCATTGCTCCATAGTCATTCACTACAGGTAGACAGCATAGCCACAAAGAACAATCCAACCATTTTTCTCCGCTGCGATGACACATCGACTGCGACAGAAATCAGGAGTTTGAATGCTCACAGAACGTCGTAGTGGAATACTACTGCATCCAACATCATTGCCAGGAAATCAACCCGTAGGTTCTCTTGGAAAAGAAGCTTATGCATTTATAGATTCACTCGTTGAAGCCGGGCAATCAGTCTGGCAGATTCTTCCGTTAGGTCCAACCGGTTACGGAGATTGTCCTTACAGTTGTTTTTCAGCCTTTGCAGGAAACCCACTCCTGATTAACCTCAGCTTGCTAACTGAATCCGGCGAGCTGAAGAAAACAGATCTCCCACCATCATTCCCTGAGACTGATAGAGTCGATTTCTCTTTTGCCCATGAAAAGATTCTTCCATTACTAAAGCTGGCCTTCTTGAATTTCAAAAAATTGGGAAATATTGAACGCCAGGGTGAGTTTGAGCGATTTTGCACAGACCAGTCTTTCTGGTTGGATGATTACGCTCTATTTCAGTCTCTCCGCAAGCGTTACGACTTACAGGCATGGAACACTTGGCCAGAGCAGATGAAACAGCGTCAGGACTCTGCCCTGGCACAGGCTCGTGAAGAGCTTTATGAAGACATTCATTGTCATAAATTCATCCAGTTTATTTTCTTTGACCAATGGTTCAAATTGAAGCGCTACGCAAATGAACGTGGTGTTTTAATCTTTGGTGACCTACCGATATTTGTCGCAGAGGATTCAGCTGACGTCTGGAGCAATCAAAGACTTTTCCATCTTGATGAAAATGGGTTCCCAACACTCGTCGCCGGTGTCCCACCAGATTACTTCAGCACAACAGGACAGCGTTGGGGAAACCCTCTTTATCGATGGGACCTGATGCGCGAAGATAATTTCTCCTGGTGGAAAGCCCGCTTCCATTGGAATTTAACCCTCTTCGATCTGTTACGAGTCGATCATTTTCGCGGTTTTTCAGCATGTTGGGCCATCCCATCAGATCATCATACAGCTGAGCATGGTCATTGGATGGACGCGCCAGGAAAAATATTTTTTGAACAGTTAGTCCAAGAGAATAAAAATCTTCCCCTTATCGCTGAGGACCTTGGAATCATCACCCCTGATGTGACTCATCTGCGTGACTTTTTTAATTTTCCCGGGATGAAAATCCTTCAATTTGCATTTGACTCCGGGGCAGACAATCCCTATCAGCCGCACAACTTGATCCCCAATACTGTCATCTACACAGGAACCCACGACAACAACACAACATTGGGTTGGTGGCGTGCGATTGATGCTGGGATGAAACAACAGATTAAGGAATATCTACGTAACCCTTGCAGAGACATGCCTTGGCCCATGATAGAAACAGCCCTGTCAAGTGTTTCAGCTCTTGCACTTTTTCCATTACAAGATGTTCTCTCTTTATCTTCAGGCAGCCGTATGAACACACCAGGGACAGCTCATGATAACTGGCAGTGGCGAATGAAAAAAAATCAGCTTACCCTAGAAACCCGTACACGGCTGAAATATCTTTCGCATCTTTACGGCCGCAACCTGTGCTTTACCACAGAAATGTAGTGAGAGCGCCATCTAGACTTGTTTAAATTTTCACGTCTATGGTAATTTCACACGACTTGATCAACAACATTAACCATGGAGGCACCAGAGTGAAAAGACTATCCATTTTATTGTTACTTTCTATGGCCGCATTGGCTTTAACTGCATGTAGTAAAGATGAGCCAGCACCACAAGCAGCTGCTGAGCCAGCACCGGTCGTTGAACCGACTCAACCCGCTGCGGTAGAACCGACTCAACCAGCGGCACCAAGTGGAATAACTGGTGCAGTTGTAGAAACAATGAATGCTGCTGGTTACACCTATGTCCAAGTGGATGACGGCAAGGAAAAAATCTGGGCTGCTGCCCCTCAATTTGCCGTCAGTGTCGGTGATCAAGTTATGGTTCCTGAAGGAATGGCAATGCACAATTATCACAGCCAATCCCTCGACCGCGACTTCCCAGTTGTTTACTTTGTTGAATCGGTTCTAAATGCAAGTAATCCTGCGGCGGCAGCAGCTCCTTCGATGTCTCCTGATATGCAAATGCCAGAAGGCCACCCGCCAATCAGTGGTACAGAAACTCCCTCAGCGGTAGATCTGACAAATATTGCGAAAGCTGATGGCGGATTGACCATTGCAGAAATCTATACAGACAAAGCGAATCTGTCAGGCAAAGAAGTCACACTAAGAGGTAAAGTCGTCAAATTCAGCCCTCAGATCATGGGAACCAACTGGATCCATCTACAAGATGGGACGGGAGAGCAAGCTTCAGGGAGTAATGATCTAACAATTACTAGCAGCGTACAGGTCAAAGTTGGCGATACAATCGTTGCGACAGGCCCTCTGACTTTAGATAAAGATTTCGGTTACGGCTACAAGTATGACTTGATAATGGAGAATGCTGCAATTACGACCGAATAAACATTAAGCAACATTAAACGATCTGAGCCCCCAGCGTAAAGCTAGGGGCTTTTTTTGTTATGTGTATCCCGTTTATACATAACCCA
>JDSF01000584.1_pt1 | contig 9860 bp, 15 predicted proteins | sample 199441 | NCBI WGS metagenome assembly JDSF01 (sample SAMN02592751, study PRJNA231836) | bioreactor metagenome | isolation source: continuous culture bioreactor denitrification-DNRA | place: Germany: Bremen
CCTCTCTTGAATCACCGTTACACTACTTTTTTTTGTCTTCTATATTATTTTTTTGTAAGGTTTGTTCTTCCTAGAAGGATAGTTGATCCAAACTATCTTTATGAGAGTATTTTCCAACTCCATATAATTTTTTTTGGTGGGGTCACCTTTACGCCATTGGTTCCGCAATAACTCCATTTCAAAGTGCCTTCAATCGCTTTCATATCTCTTTCAAAGGGCCTTATTATCCGTTGTAATACTCTTCCTTGTTTTTTTTATATCTCCATACCTTGGTATAAGAGAGGTACTTTCCAGTAAAGTCATTACTCCAATAATGTCTTCATTACTTTTACCAGTGTTCATGTTTCTTGTGGCTGCTTATCTTTTCAAGAAAGTAAAATGAATTGGGGTTGTGTTTTTGGTTCAGCTTCAAGATATCCTCAGGGATTGGTGATGCATTGTATTTTTTTTCAGACACTCGAAAAAAGTCCGTACTAAATTCGAATACTATCACCCATTCATAATGCCTTCAGTCCCACCAAAGAGGTTTATTTTCAAGTAAACACCTAATTCTCCCCTACACTTTTCTTGGAATTCAATCCGAATTGCCTTGAGTACTTTCAGGTCAGCCTTCACCTGTTTTCCGCGTCTCTTTCTTGTCCTTCAGCCCCCCCGCATCTCCATATATTTATCCAGTGAAATTTTTTTACTGTGTTACTGTTATTGCTTTCCGTTGCCCTTATGCAGAGAGCAACGAAAAGCTGTTTAGCTGTTAGCCTTATATCCCCCCCCTGATGTCCTCAGTGTTTTCAAAAACAAGCTTTTTTTGTCATCAACTTCTACAATGCCTTCTCCTGTGATTGGCTGAAATTGTATAGGCCTATTTATTCCCTTGATGACAAGACTTGTAGCTTGCCCCTGACGCATCATATAAAATTTTCTTTCAGGTGCCTTTTTTTTCTTACTCTCGTACAAGCCTGTATCACAGGTTGAAGGTCTTGAATTCTTCTTTTCCCATTCCCCTACCTGTATTTTCCATCTCAGCTTCATTAGCAAGTTCCCTTGAAAAGTCCTTCAACAACAATCTTCTCCCTTTGGTATCCGTTGCACAGGCACCTCCAATATCCAAAAATTCTACTTAGCAAACTTAAGCGTTTGTTTGTTGCTCAGGTTATTCTTCTCAGTCTTACCTTTTTTTTCGATAAGGACTAACTTCCCTTCATGATATTTGAGAGTAATAGTCAATTCCCCAAAGCCCAGGTTATGTGACTCCTTGTCAATCCATTCTTGAAGTAGTTCTCCTATCATTTCAAAGCCTCCCTCTTGCTTTTTTCTAAGATTTCATCAATCTGATCTTGAGAGAATCTTACCGCTGCCCCAATCTTCAAAAAGGGAATTCTCTTCTGTGATACCCAAATCCTGACTGTCTGAGGTGCGACAGCTAGATACTCAGCTAATTCATAGCAGTTGATTAATCTTTCCATTTATAACTCCTGTTTCTATATCTTAATTCACTGTTGATATTACTTAATATTTGTATACGTGTCAAGGATTATTTAATTATAACTTGTTCTCTATTAAGCATTTACAACTTACTTCTTTAATAGGATTTTGTATAAAAAAAACGGTCATTTCACATGAATTTGTTTACATATTTATCCATAATGAAGGACTCTGTATTAAAAACATGCAGATCAAAGTTCACCACACTTTGGTACCAGGTAAATTTTAAGGAATTAATACCTCCACTATTTGCGGTATTTGTGTTTACCCCTCTCTTCTAGATGCATAAAAAAACACTCCAAGGAGTATTCCCTAGAGTGCTGTGGTATTGGTTGTTTATCAATTTAGCCTAGCATGGCCTGTTGTACTTTACTTATTTCTTGCAGGTTCTCAATCCTAAAATGGGTGTACCTCTCAGTCATGCTTTCTTGCCTATGACCTGTAAGCATCCGAACCTTTGAATCCGCTATACCTGCCGATCTCAAGATAGTGTTTGTGGTATGCCTGAGAGAATGAAAGGTAAGGTTTCTCTGTAGCCTTGTTACCTTATCTATGCCAATCCTCTCAAGGGCTTTGTAGTACCTGTTGGCTATCCATGACTTGCTGATGGGTGTTTCATGTTCTGCCCCATAGAAGACCAGCACGGTTGCTCCTGATGTCTGTACGACCTCTTGTAGAGCCTCATAGATAAAGGGAGTGATAGGAATATCTCTGACACTTCCATACTTGGGTTCTTTCAAGCCATACTTTTCTTCCCATGCTGTATGAATCTGCACATAGGTTGGGTGAACCTGTGAAACCTGCAAGCCCCTCACTTCACTGATCCTGATGCCTGTAGCAAGAGTAAGCAGGGTGATGACATAATATTTATACTCTTCCCATATCAAAGGATTGAGCAATGCCTTTACTTCCTGTAGAGAAAGAACACCCTTCTCTTCTGCTGTATCCCCAACTGGTTTTATATACTGGGCTGGGTTGTCTGTAAGATACTCCTGCTTGCAAGCCTCATCCAACATGACCTTGAGAACCTGTAGCCTCTGGTTCACTGTAGCAGGGGCAATCCTACCATCACTAGCCATGTCTATGACCCATCTATCAATCTTCTTGGGTGAAAGATCCTTGAGCCTGTAGTTTCCCCACTGGGGCAAGATATGGTTTCTTGTAATGCCTTCTCTAATATCCAAGAACCCATTGCTTATAGTCCTGAGTCTTGCCCTCCTACCTTGAGCATAGTTCCCATCATGATCCAGAAGCCTACAGCAAACTCAGAGAAGGTGATGTTCAACCTTTCCTGTATCTGCCTCAATTCCTCATTGGCTAGATCATCAAGATAGTTTTGTGTCCAAAGGGCAGCAGAAGCCTTTGAGCTTTGCCCTGTTGAAATCTTTAAATCTGATAATGCTGGGTTGTCGTTGGGAATCTTTGCATAATAAATTACTTTATTCTTTGCAGTAGTCCGTTTGTAGAGAGAGAAATCACCTTTCTTTCGTGCCATGTAGCACCCCCCCATTTGACCCATGCTCCTTTTTTTTAAAGGTCACATTAAAGGTCACATCTGAGAGATATACATAGACTCCGACTGTTCGGTGGTCTTGCCATTCTCTTGTAACACAAGAGTTTAGCTTATGGGCGCGATTGGGATTGAACCAACGACTTCTACCGTGTGAAGGTAGCACTCTCCCGCTGAGTTACGCGCCCGAATTACTCTGACTATAATACGGAAATAATCTCTTGCTGTCCAGTGGGTATTTGGGTTTTATGTGGGAGAGTGATGTAGATAATTAATTATATATATACTACACTCGTTGTATTCACGTAAAGAAAAGGGGTTGATCATGGAAACACTGGTAATAGGAAGCAGGGTCTCTGATTCTGTGGAGGGGCTGAACTGCTTTCTCTTTGATGAACGAATGGGAATTATGACCTATCACTCAGGTTCCATGAAAATTGAACAACCAACCTTCCAGTGTTTTGATGCTGAGAGAAAAAATTCTTTACAGCGTCAGTGAGACAGAGACAGACGGACACGTTTACGCCATTCAAGTCTATCCTGACCATACATGCAAACTACTCTACATGCTGCCAACCGGAGGTGGATCTCCCTGCCATCTCTCACTTAGCCCCGATTATTCGATGCTTGTTGTTTCCAATTATGCAGACGGAGTACTTACCATCTACTCTGTTTTGGATACACCTACCTTACTTTTCCAGAAATCCTTCATAGGCAAAGGAACCCACCCTACCCGCCAGGAAAGATCCCATATCCACAGCAGTAGATTCACCAAGGATGGAAGTTCTTTCTTTGTAGCCGACCTGGGATTGGACAAAATACTCTGGTACAACAGCGACCTTAGTGAAAGAACTGTTATTGCCACACCTCCAGGAAGTGGCCCCAGACACCTTGAACTATCAGAGGACGAAAAGTTTCTCTATGTAGCCAGTGAACTCTCATCAGAGGTATTGGTATATGCACTATCTGAAAAACCTGCCTTGATACAACGAGTCAGTACACTTACACCAGGATTCAAGAGAGAGAACACCGTAGCAGACATTCATTTTGATGCTAAGTACCGCTTTCTCTACTGTTCCAACCGGGGACATAACAGCATCGCCATCTACCGATGCGACAAACGCAATGGAACCCTTAGTTTCCAGGGACACTGCATGAGTGAGAAGGAACCACGAAACTTCACCTTCTCACCTTCCGGTGCTCACCTCGTGGTTGCAAACGGTAGCAGCAACTCAGTAACCAGCTACCCAATCAACCGTAGAACTGGACTGTGCGGATTATGCAATCATCGGATTATTGTTGAGCAGCCAGTCTGTTTGAACTTCATTGGATAGCGTGAAAGGAGGGTCGAAAAAATCCGACCCTCCAACATACATATACGTCTTGTTTACCAATTCCGCCAGACAGTCACATGGGTGACATTTCTATTCGGCAATTCCTGGGTTGAGAACCGGTCAATGAGAAATGACCCAAAGATCACACTGGCTAGGAGATAGACAACCAAAAAGATCCCTGCCCCTATCAACATCATATTACTCTTCTTGTGGTTCGATTTCATCGGCCTTCTCCTTATTGTCAGCATACTGTTGTAAGTCTTTCATAGTCAGACCCAAACGCTCCATCGTTTCAAACAGGGAGGGCAACTCCCGTTTGAGGAAGTGTTCACGTCGTTTTTGCAGGACCAGCGTCCTTGCATCCTTTGCGGTGAAGTATCCAATCCCGCGTTGGTTCTCAAGCGTACCCTCTTCCTGCAGAAGTGAGTATGTCCTGATAACGGTATTGGGATTCACCTCCAGCTCCATTGCCATATCACGTACCGATGGGATTCTCTGACCATCCTCCCAGACATTGCTGAGGATTAAATCATGAATGTATTCGGCGATTTGCATATAGATTGGAGATTGTGTATTAAACTGCATCGGTAGCTTGGACCTCCTCAACCCTGAAGTATGCTGTCACCAAACAGAAGATTGGCAACACAGCATAGTAGAAAATCTGGGCAATAACGCTAAAGACCTTCAATGGACTCAACGTCCTGCTTAAATTTACTGGACTGAGATAGAACATTGCATCGAATACCTGCAATGAGGAACCAAATTTAATCGCAAACACAATTCTGGTGAACAACAGGCCAAGAGCCCCAAGCACCAGAGCGATCACGCCTATTGCCAATACGGTCTTGATAAAATGTGCCTTTCTGAAGTACGTACCACCCAGGAGGAACACAGAAGTCCAGACCCAGTATTGAGCAAGAAGAATCCCAAGGTCACCATCCCTGAATGGATTGAACATTGCCATCGGATTACCGAAGATGATCAATTGGATAGGCTCGGTTACCACACTGATCAGAAAGAACAATACGGTAAGTGCAATCGGATAAGCCACGATCATCAGCAGAGCCTTTGAAAGGAACTTCTCAAGGTTCGTAGCAGGAAGCATCAACCAATCGTGCTGGGTATCTTTACCGAACATATCTTCACTGAACATCAGACTACTGATGATCAATCCCCCCAAGCAAGAGGAAAGAAGGAAACATCTCGTTGTAAGATTCAGCTGGGAACGGCACCCCAGCATACCGGGCAAAGACACTCTGCAGCGTCTCCGATGCAAACATCACGAGAACAATTACCAGTCCATAGGTAAATAAGTCCTTCTGACTGGTCTTTACCTCTCGTTTCACTAACGCAGAAAATCGATTCATCTCACACCTCCTGCACTACCCTTCGATTGCTCGACGATTACATTGAACAATGTCTCCAGGTCCAAGGGTTTTCCTTCCCTATCATCAGTACGTTCACTTAGTACCATCCAACCCCCCCAAGCACCTTCTCTGTGTACATGCCCTCGTCAGCTTTAGGCTGTTCTGTAGTAAGGGAGAGCACATATTTATCATTTACCGATTCGACCGTGTCATTGAATATCACCTTGCCATCATGCAGGATGATGATCGGGTCGATCAGATTCTCCATATCCCTCACTTGGTGAGTCGAGATGATGAACGTTCTCTGTTCGGTCATGGCAGAAGCCACGGTCTGCCTGAACTGCCGCTTGCTTGGAATATCGAGTCCATTCGTTGGTTCGTCCAAAATCAGGAGAGCAGTGTTGGTGGCAAGTCCAAAGGAGAGCAATACCTTCTTCTTCTGTCCCAGCGACATCTGGTCAAGACGCTGATTCAGATCAATATCGAACTCTCTGCAATACTGATTAAACTTCTCGTGGTCGAACTTAGGATAGAACGGGGACCGCATGGCAAGATATTCACTTGCTTTCATCTTTGGTAGAGGAAACTCCTCTGGAAGATAGAAAATCTCACTAAGTAAGGAAGGAGTTCTTCCCTGAGGATTCTCTCCCAATACCTTCGTCTCGCCTTCTTCGATGAAGAGCTGTCCGCTGAGAATTTTCAACAAAGTGGTCTTCCCTGCTCCGTTCTTACCCAGCAATCCATAAATATTCCCTCTCTTGATCTCAAGATCAAGATGGTTGAATAGACGATTCTGAGCATATGAGAACCCAATATTCTGCATGTGCACTACGACCTCTTGTCCGTCCTTGACGGCAAGCGCGTTCTCTTGCATTGCTTGTTCCATGCACGCCTCCTAGTTGTTTACTGTACTAGCTAACTAATACACCAATATTCTAGTCATGTAAAGCCTTTTACCAAATATTTTTTACATTTTTTTTCATTCGTACATTTTTTCAGCAGGAATACCCTTCAAAAAAATCTGTACAAATGCCGAACAATTACTAGCAAAAAAAGCACCAGAAATTGATAGTATCCAATCTTGCGCGTTCTATGCATGTACAACGCGAGCATTTTTTCACTTCCCCTTCTTGAGAAGGGATGAACCACACTTCATAGAAAAGGACTAAATACTTTATTTAGTACATACCCCATCATGAAATAGAAGGAATCCGGTAATGACTGAAAATACCAACCAATTCTATCTTGACCGTCAGAATCAAACAGAATCAAACGCACGCACATACCCCAGAAAATTCCCCATTGCCATCAAAAAAGGCAAAAGGTTCTGTAGTAACCGATGTAGAAGGAAACACCTATCTTGATTTCCTCTGCGGCGCTGGCACCCTTGCCCTTGGTCACAATGACAGCGAAATCACACAAACCATGATCGACCTTCTGCAGAGTGAAGCACCACTGCACTCACTCGACCTTACCACCCCAGTCAAGGATACCTTCGTTCATACCCTTCTCTCCTTGCTCCCTGAAGAACTCAGGCAACACGGAAAACTCCAGTTTTGTAGTCCAAGCGGTACCGATGCAGTGGATGCTGCGATCAAGCTCTGCAAGACTGCTACCGGCCGATCCACTGTCATTGCCTTCGGAGGTGGATACCACGGAATGGGTCACGGTGCCCTTGCACTGACTGGAAACCTAAACGCAAAGAACAATGTAAATGGCCTCATGAGTGACGTACATTTCTTCCCCTACCCCTACTCCTACCGCTGTCCCTTTGGCCTTGGTGGAGAAGCCGGAGTAGATGCAGCATGTGCATACTTTGAGCGCACCCTCAAGGACCCTGAAAGTGGCATCACCAGGCCGGCAGCAGTTATCCTTGAACCTATCCAGGGTGAAGGGGGGGGAGTTATACCTGCTCCAAAGAAATTCCTTCAGACGGTTAGAAGGGTTACCGAGGAACTCGGTATTCCCATGATCGTTGACGAAATCCAGTGTGGAGTCGGGCGTTCCGGTAAGTTCTTCGCATTCGAGCACGCAGGCATTACCCCTGATGTCATTCTCACCTCCAAGGCAATTGGCGGAAGTCAGCCAATGGCTGTGGTCATCTACCACGAAAATCTTGATGCCTGGCAACCAGGAGCACATGCAGGAACCTTCAGGGGAAACCAGATTGCAATGGCTGCCGGTACGGTTGTCATGAACCGTGTCAGTGACCCTGCCTTCCTCGCTGAGGTACAGGAGAAAGGTGCACACATTGAAGCAGAGCTTCTGAAACTGAAAGGGGAAGTATCAATCATCGGGGATATTCGTGCAAAAGGCTTGATGCTAGGAATCGAGTTCGTTGATCCAAAAGGAGAGAAAGACCAACTTGGTTCTCTCCCCTGTAGCGGAGACATCGCAACCCGTGTACAGCAGGAGTGCTTCAAAAATCGTCTTATCATGGAAAAGGGCGGTAGACATGGTTCTGTTATGCGTTGCCTCTGTGCACTCAATGTAACCCATGAGGAGATTGAAACCATGCTCCGAATCACTGAACAAGCCATTCGCAAGGTAGATGCAGATGTCACAAAAGCCAACTAACCTTCCCTATTTTCTCGGACCAGAGAAGGAAAAGAAAGACGAGTATAAGCGCGTGTTAACTGATACCATCGAGGCTATTACTGCCTCGGTGAGTGATCAGGGAGCCTACCAAGGAGCTTCGGTTGAAGCGCTGCAACAAACGCTTGCACAGTTCTCCCTTCTTCCTTCCCATGGTATTGGTTGGGAAGCGCTCTTGGAACAGGTGAAACAGACAATTCTTCCCCACTTTCTCAGGACCTGGTCACCAAACTACATGGCTCACCTGCATAGCCCGGCTCTCTTGGAGTCCATTGCCAGTGAATTGATCATCGCAACCTTCAACCAGTCGATGGACAGCTGGGACCAGAGCCCGATTGCAACAGAAGTGGAAGTTGCGGTAGTCAATCAACTGTGTGAATTGTATGGCTATAGAGAAGGAAGCGACGGAGTATTCACCTCCGGGGGAAGCCAATCGAACCTGAGCGCTATAACCATGGCCCGCGACTGGTACTGTAGGGCAAAACTTAACCATGATGTGAAAAAGGAAGGGCTTCCTCCCTCCTACCACAAGCTTAGGCTCTACACCAGCGAAGTTTCACACTTCTCCATGGAAAAAAGTGCCCATCTTCTTGGCCTTGGATACAATGCAGTACGCAAGGTACCAGTGGATGACCTGTGCAGGATGGATGTGCAGAAACTCCAGGAGATGATTGAATTTGACAAGAAGGAAGGCCTTCTTCCCTTCTGCGTGGTTGCTACCATCGGGACCACGGACTACGGTTCAATCGACCCAGTTGGAGCATTACATGAAATCTGTGACAAGGAAGGTATGTTCCTACACGCAGACGCAGCCTACGGAAGCGGACTACAACTCTCAGCCACCTATCGCTCAAGACTGGGGAACCTCTCACTCTGTGACTCCATTACCGTCGATTTCCATAAGATGTTTCTCCTCCCTATCAGCTGCGGAGCGCTTCTGGTAAAGAACAAGGAACACTTCTCGGTATTTACCCTTCATGCTGACTATCTAAACAGAGAGGAAGATGAAGAGGAAGGATATACGAATCTGGTCGGAAAAAAGCTTGCAGACCACCCGCCGAGCTGATGCATTGAAAGTTTGGATGGCCTTCCAGTGCAGGGGGAAGGATGGCTATGGTAAGATCATCGACACCTGCACAGAGAATGCAGCCTATCTGGCAAAAAACCTTGTTGGAGCACCCATCATTCACACTTGCCATTGAACCGGAGCTCAGCAGTGTAGTTTTCCGCCACAACGGAAGTTGTGAATTGAACAAGCGCATCAGGAAAGAGTTATTGCATCACCATCAGGTGGTGATCGGGCAGACCGTGTACAAGAATCAGACCTATCTGAAGTTCACCTTGCTCAATCCAACACTCACCAAGGAGCATCTTTCAGAGTTACTTACCTTGATCGACACGTTGGCAACTGATTTGCAGTAAGATCATCATACACGTACAAAAAAAGCGTTTCATTCTCTTGTAACTGTCCACCATATTTTCATGGTGGACTTTCTTTGGGTCGAAGTGTAGAGCACGAAAAGTAATCTGGATACAGAACCCAATCAAGACAGCACTGAGAATGGTACCACC
>JDSF01000585.1_pt1 | contig 9857 bp, 8 predicted proteins | sample 199441 | NCBI WGS metagenome assembly JDSF01 (sample SAMN02592751, study PRJNA231836) | bioreactor metagenome | isolation source: continuous culture bioreactor denitrification-DNRA | place: Germany: Bremen
AGATTGTCAGAGAACTATTTTGTAAACGATGTCCTGGCACGTTTTTTTTGTCTACGATGTGCTGGCACTTAACATCTAGGTCCTTCATGTTGATTGTTATTTTTGCTATCCCAGTTTGCTTACTCGGTTTTTACCTGACATATCTCTGCTATCGACGGCAGCACTACAAACACAGTTTAGTCATTGGCGGTATGGCAATTGGCTTACTGATTTTTGTGATCTCCATGGTCGGTGCCAGTTATTGGGTTTGGCAAGCAATGGTGGTAGATGGAGCGTTGTAACAACCGATACGTCGTCGATTGCACTCTGCGCATCAATCAACGAACATTATATTTCATCACAAATGAGACATTTATGAAGATTACAGTCAGCCTGCACGGTGTTTTACGCATTGATCGTTTTAAGGAAAAAATCTGTGATTATCCCAATGAGATCAACGTTCAGTACATTATTGAAGATCTGCAGATTTCAACGACACTTCTTGGGATTATATTGATTAACGGTATTCATGCTCAAGCGGAAGACAGTCTGGCAGAAGGCGATAAACTGATGCTTTTGCCGCTTCTTGAAGGTGGGTAAATAGCATATATCAATTTTGCAAGCAAAAAATACCCCGTTCCTGAGGAGACGAGAACGGGGCTAAAGATCCAATTCGAGATTGGACAAGAGAGAGCTTTGAAAAACTCGATCATCACTAGAGCAAATCAAGTGCCAACCTGCCCACTTTTCTTAATTTATTTTTATCTCTATTTTCCAGACAGTTAAGACACCAAAAGGCGGTAGAAGACCGTTAAATAGCGGCAGTTCCTTATTTTTAGGCCAAAAAAAACCGTCCAATATGGCGAATTTAAGCCACATGGACGGTTTTTTTGATAAAACTTTCAACATCAGGAATCGGTCGTCAATTGATATTTTTCAAGCTTATAACGCAAAGTTCCGCGCGGTACGTTCAGAATTCGAGCCGTCTTCGCAACATTTCCTCCAGTAATCTTATAGGCCTTCTCCACCAGATCTTTTTCCACCTGCCCAACAACATCATCAAGGACAATTCCTTCCGGCGGAATTTCATAAGTAAATGGCACCTCACTCTGGGGCGCTTCTCCCCATATCTCTCGAGGTAACTGCTCAGGAATGATCTGTTCCACGTTATGCATAATGCAAATACGCTCGACAACGTTGCGCAGTTCCCTGACATTTCCAGGCCAGTGATAACGCATCATCAAATCCAGAGCTTCACGACTGAACCCACGGATTGAACGATTAAACTCCTTACTGAAGCGCTGGAGGAAATGCTCCAGGAGGATAGGGATATCTTCTCGCCTTTCGCGTAACGGTGGAATATGGATCGGAAAAACGTTCAAACGATAGTACAAGTCTTCCCTGAATTCTTTGCGCTCTATTGTTCCTTTCAGATCGGCATTGGTCGCGGCAACGATCCTGACATTGATATCAATGTTTCGGTTACCACCAAGACGACGTAACTTACGATCCTCTAAGACACGAAGCAATTTGACTTGCAGACTTAAATCCATCTCCCCTATCTCATCAAGGAAGATCGTTCCATGATCCGCTTCTTCAAACAGTCCGACTTTCCGTGTTTTTGCATCGGTAAAAGCCCCCCGTTCATGACCAAACAATTCTGTCTCCAGCAAATTAAAAGGAAGAGAACCGCAGTTAATCTCAACAAAGGGCTGTTCACTGCGCGGCGAGAGGTTATGAATTGCCTGGGCAACCAGTTCTTTCCCAGTACCGCTATCGCCAGTGATTAATACAGTCGCTGTTTCATGCTTGGCAACTTCACGAATCTGACGGAAAATCTGCAACAACGCCTGGCTGTTACCAACCATATTGATACCATCTGCATCTTTTGACAGACGCCTGACCTTACGCCTTAGGTTCTGAGTTTCGAGTGCCAGCTTAACAATCAGATGAATGGCATCAGCCTTGAACGGCTTCTTGATATAGTCATAAGCACCAATTTTAAGCGCTTCAACAGCACTTTCAACAGTCCCATAACCTGTAATAATGATGACAAGTATTTCGGGATCGACTTCGCGCATCGCCCGCAAGACATCAAGACCACTGCTACTCCCCAGGTTAAGATCAAGAAGGACAAGGCTGATCTCTTCCTCAGCGACAATTCGAATGGCGTCTTCTGGACAATCGGTCGATTTTGGACGATAGCCATCTTCAGCAAGAATCCGTTCGAGATTCTCTCTGATAAATGCTTCGTCATCTACAATAAGAATTTTTTCCATGTACGGACTCCGACAAGTAATTGGTTGCCCCAATATAGTCGGTCAATTTAATGGAAACAAGAAGAATGGTGATTTTTAGCCACTTTTGCGGCATCTGTGCAGAAAATTTCAGAAGGAATGGTTAAATTATGGCTTAATTTCGACAGAAGCCGTGATTGGTAAGACAACTTTTACGACTGAACCTTTGCCAACCAAGCTATCGATCTGGATATCACCGCCATGATCGGAAATAATATTATAGCTTATCGCTAAACCAAGACCTGTGCCCTGCCCTTTGCTGGTAAAGAAAGGTTCAAAAACCAATGGTAAGCTGTCAGAGGCAATTCCAACGCCTGTATCTTCAATCAAAATCTGAATAGTATCTTCAACCGCATCAACCTGAACGGTCAATTTCCCACCATCGGGCATCGAATCTAAGGCATTATTAAGCAGGTTTAAAACAACCTGTTTAATTCGATCAGCATCGAGCATGATTTCGGGAAGACCCGATTGAATTTTTTCTATCAGCGTTACCCCCTGTCGCTGACACTGCTTCCGTAATAAGAACAAAGAATCATGTAAAACTGTTTCAATCCGAACCATCCCTAATTGGGGTTCTGGAACTGACGAAAAATGTAACATTTCATTGACCAGAGATTCGAGTCTTTCTATTTCTTCCAAAGCCCGGCGAATCAACTGCTGATCAGACTTCTGCCCTAATAATCGATCATGAAGCTCATCCAGAAGTAAACTGACTCCAGTTAATGGATTACGAACTTCGTGTGCAATACCAGCTGACATTCGACCCAAGGAAGCAAGACGGTCCATACGTGCCATCTGGTGACGCATATTCACCCGCTCAGTCAAATCTTCTATGGTCAACAACCACCCTGCATGCTTATGGGAGCTTAACGGGTGCATCGCCATAAGATATGTGCGTGTCTGTCCTTGTCTTTCCAAGGTGACATAATCACGAAAAGGCTGTGCCTCCGACTTCCCAGCGACAAACCAGCTCTCTAAAACGGCACTCATTTCAGGCCATTCCACCAACAACAACTGCCAACTGCATTCTTTCTTCGGACGCTCAATCTGAAGAACCTCACACGCAGAGCCATTGATCGACGTCACCTTATCGTCAATATCGATGGTTAAGAGGCCAGTTTCAATATTTTCAAAAACAATATTCTTAAAATTCCGCTGGCGTATAATTTCTTTGCGCGAATGGCGCAGTGCCTGCATCGTCTGTAGGAGTCTTTGACGCCTGTTGTTGAGTTCATCCACCATGGTATTGAACGACTCAGCCAAAGCACCGACCTCATCATGGGTATTCACTTCAACCTGGGGAGACACACCCCCCTGAATCATCTTCTTGGTCCCCTCGGTCAACAGAAGCAAAGGTCGAACAATACTGTTTGACAGAAGATATGCAAAAGCAATAACAAACATGATCGTCAGCGAAATCACGAGCCATGATTGCAAAAGGTAATCTCGAATTTCACGTTTAATCAATTCTGCCGTAGACACAGCAGGAAGATGAAACAACTCGACCTGTGCACCAATGGTAATTCCACCAAAAATACCATTCTCACGGTAGACACCACGCGAATAACTGATCGGCGCAAATGCCATAATTTTATTCGATCCACCGACATTAATGGTATCAAGGACACCAGACTCGCCCCGCTTTACAGCGTTCGCAGCATGAGGATAATTTGGATGAATAAACCCGGCATCAAACAAGTTAAAAGGAATGCGACCATTGCGAATATCTTCTGCAGTCGTCTTGTCTGTATAGGCAGGAACCAGAGTTCCATCTTTGTCATAGCCACGAATATCCCAATATTTAGGATGGACAATCATCCAACCTTCATCATCAAACATAAAGGCATAATTACCGCTGCTATATGATGGAAAAACAACATCCTCATCGCCAATTGGCGAAATATGTTGTGTAAACTCCATCAAATGGCGGTGGTCCAGAGACAGAACAACAACCCCTTTGAACTGATCATCGTCATAAACAGGCATGGCAAAACGGATGACACCACGGTAGGGAGTTCCTTGGACGGCTTGAAGAGGCGTTTCTGCTCCCATCAACTGTTCATCACGACTGACATACCAACCATGCAATCGTGAAACCCACAGTTGACCAGGTTGAAGTTGTGCTGCCTGGTTAAAATACGTTTCGATCTTATAGGTTGTTTGAGCAGGATCCGCTACGAAACGATATTGATGGGACGGCCGCCCATCGACGATCCGTAATTGCTCAACACCATCGGCACCGATGAAGGCCAATTCGTTGTAAAGTAACATTTTTTCACGAACTTCGACTGGTGCGTCATTCGTGCCGCGACGGAACCAAAGATCACGTTGGTGTCCCCAGCAGAAATCTAAATAAGTCTGCTCAGAGCGGGGCAACAAAGAGAGGTCACGCAGATCACCTTCAATTTCGTTGAGAAAAGCGGAAACCTGACCAGCAACCATTTGTGCCCGCTTTTCCAAAGCCTTCGCAGCTTGATGATCAAGAGCTTCCGTTGTTTTTTGACGCAAGATATCCTCGACCAGGCGTAAACTGTGCTGAGAATTAAACAGCAGAAAGCCAAGAGGGATCAAGGACAAGAGCAAAAAAGCACCAAGGACTTTTCTATGAAGGCTAAGACGAGGCATGGGCGGCAGTATAGATGAAAAGAGGTGGAAGCACTAGTGAGTTTCTAGGCAGAAAAAACAACCCCAAACCAGAGCATCTGGATTAGGGCTGTAGAACTATCTATATCTTGGTCTGTTACGACTATTTGTTACGAGAAACAACAAAATCCGCCAGAGTGAACAAAGAACGTCGTGCTTCTCCATCCGGAAATATTTCCAGTTGTTTTTTAGCTTTTTCAATTCGTTCACAAGCTTTGAGCCGTGTATATTCTATCCCGCCTTTGTCGTCAATAAGAGTACAGATATAATCCAGATCGGGGGCGCTCAACTCTTCTGCTTCAACGATACGAGCAATTTCAGTTCTCTGCTTCTCAGTAGCATGAGCGTAAGCATGAATGAGCGGTAATGTCATTTTCCCTTCAAACAGGTCATGCCCCTTTTCTTTACCAAAATCTTCCTCATCGGCAATGTAATCCAAAGCATCGTCCATCAATTGAAAGGCCGTTCCAATTTCAAGACCAAATTCACGAAGAGCTTGTTCTTCGGCTCCTTCAGCACCGGCAAGGACACCACCGACCTGGCAGGCTGCTGCAATCAGGATAGCAGTTTTATCACGGACAACCTGAAGATAACGTGTTTCATTGACCTCGAGATCACAGGTATTGATTAATTGAAGGATCTCACCCTCAGCCAATTGAGTCGTTGTATCGGAAAGAATCTTCAGAATCTTCAAACTCTCTGCGCCAACCATAATCGAAAAGGACTTGGCGAAGAGAAAATCACCGACCAGGACTGAAGCCTGATTCCCCCAGACAGAATTGGCAGACCGGTTTCCTCGACGCAAACTGGCACTGTCGACAACATCGTCATGTAATAAGGTTGCGGTGTGGATAAACTCAACGACGCCTGCTAATTCAATATGCTTATTCCCCTGGTAATTGCACATGCGTGAGCAGAGGATCAGCAACATTGGCCGAATACGCTTGCCACCACTTGAAAGAACATATTGACCGACCTGGCTGATCAATTGAACATCTGACGCAAGGTTCTTTTCAAACTGCCTCTCGACAGCTTGCATATCATCTTTCAACAGTTCAATCACAGATTCCATAATATCAACATATCCTTCAATACAAGTGGGGAGTCAGTCAGTTTTACTGACCGACACTCCGAATAAAATAACAAAGACGGCGACATTCTAAAAACCGGCCCGCTTGTTGTCAAAACCTTTTTTCAATACGGACGTTTACTCATCGTTAGTGACCACTGGTACAAACTGCCGTTTTTCAGTATGCCACTGATAGCTTCCCGCTTCCCAGATTGATTCAATCAAATCCCATTCTAAATTTAACTGACCCGTCTCTTCAGTCATATTTGATACTTCAAGAATTTCAAGATCGTCGATAATTGCATTACCATTTGTATCGGCCCAGTGTAATGGTTTGATACTCATTGAAACGCCATTTTCAATCATGACTGAAGAATGTTGGCCATCGGGATTCGCGATCACCTCACCGATAATATGAGTATCGACGTCGGAATCAATATCTTCTGCCACACGAACCAGATAATAGAGCGTCACATGTTGCGCTGGATTTCTGAAAATCCAGCGTGCTCCACTCGCCTGCCCATCGACGCTGGAAGCAACGGGAATTGATTCGATGAGTTGCCAGCCAACAGGAAAGCGTTCTTTCAGAATCATCCCTTTCAGCTTCTTTTCACTGCCAATCTCAACTTTGATCAGGATATTGCTTCCCGGAGCAGCGAAAGCAGGAATAATCCTTCGTGCTGAAAGCAGCGGCGCTGTTGGTCGCTGAGGACGAGTAAGAACATAGACAGCAAGCAAAAGCAAGCACAGGCCAAAGATTAAGAGGCCTTTTGTTAACCATGGATGACGCTGAACAGAACCAATTTCTTCGATCAAAGGATCAGGCTCAGGTTCCTTCTTCAAAATATCTTCAACATCAACCTCAAGTGCTTCTGCCAGATTGAGGGCATTGTCTCGGCGGATGGTCGGATAACGATTATTTTCCCAGCGTGAAACGGTATCAGTCGTCACCCCCACCACCTTGGCAACATACAACTGGGTCAATCGTTTCTCTTCTCTGATTTTACGAACGCTGAGGCCGTCGATTGAGACAGACTGTGATGTCAGTGAATCCATACAACACCTTAAGTGAGGATTGATTGAGGAAGTCTAACAGACCGAATACAACGGTGTAAACATCCGAATTATGATTATAGGACCAATTTCAAACAGTATAAAACAAATTCGTAAATAACTGTAATCATGAGTTTTAAAGTCGACATCTAACGATATATGTCACGATGTCGAATGATTCTTGTAACAAATAATGAGATATTTCCAGCAACAATAAATTCGCCGCCACACATAACCTTATAGGAGGAAACAATGAAGCACATGATTATGGCAGGATTAATTTTGACCCTTATCACTCTGTCTACAACGCTGGCGTTTGCACAAACAGATGGCCCTGCTGAAATCAAATATCCATCTAAAATGGGAACCGTAACATTCGACCATACAACCCATCAGACCTCGGTAGACTGTGCAACCTGTCATCACACAGGTGAATATGTCAGTTGCAAAAGCTGTCACGGTGTTGATGCCAAAGCTCCTAAAGCAAAAATGGCCTTTCATAAACAATGTAAAAGCTGCCATAAAGAACAGAAACAGGGGCCAACAAAGTGTAAAGAGTGTCACGTCAAATAAAATCTGATATCAATTTGATGACAAAGCCCGTCCCACGGGCGTTGTCATACTCGTGACGGAACAGTGTGACTTTACGTCATTCACAAAAACAAGATTGAAACATTCTTCTTGTTTTCGATTCATCCTCATGGACCCTGAATTGACTGACTATCGACAATCAAAGAGTGAACCGATATACAGGTTCACTCTTTTTTAGTTTTTCTCATTTTTTTTAGTTGACGTTAATTATCTTTTATATATAATCATAATCAACAAGAAAAATTTCTCTCAAGAAAAGTTTTGCCCCGTATTCTCCCTCCTGATGCGGGGCTATTTTTTTGCCTGCCACTTGTTTTGCATACTCATTCTCACTGATAATGAAGTCTACCCTAACATGTGAGGATATATGCCTGTCTTACCAGCCACTCAGACAAACCACTTAATCAATGAAAAAAGTCCTTACCTGCTTCAGCATGCATCGAATCCGGTCGACTGGTATCCGTGGAGTGAAACTGCCCTCGCGGAAGCGCGCAATAACAATAAACCGATCTTTATTTCTATCGGCTACTCAACCTGCCACTGGTGTCATGTCATGGCTCACGAATCGTTTGAGGATCCTGAGGTTGCAGCAAAACTGAATAAGGACTTTATTTCCATAAAGGTCGACCGCGAAGAACGGCCAGATATCGATACTGCCTTCATGCAAGCCTGCCAGTTATTGAACAGACATGGTGGCTGGCCACTCAATCTTTTCCTTACTCCAGAGGGAAAACCTTTCTATGCCTTGACCTATGCCCCAAAACTTAATCAAGGGAATCAACCCGGATTTATCTCAATTATTGAAAAGGTTGCAGAAATTTGGCAACAGAATCCCGAGAACCTGATTGAGGGAGGAGATCAACTATCTGAAGCGATTCAGGGAATGGAAGAACATACGACAGAACAAACACTGAATCACAACATTCTAGAAAGCGCGGCGCAAAGCTTCCGACAATCCTACGACAACAGTCATGCAGGGTTTGGTTCTGCGCCCAAGTTTCCACAACCTCATAACTCTTCACTGTTATTGCGCCTGGCTCACAAGTTCAATGGTCCCGACCTGGAGCAGATGGCACTGAACACCCTGACTAAAATTGAACAGGGTGGAATCACTGATCAACTTGGTGGCGGAATGCATCGCTATTCGGTTGATGCGCAGTGGCTGGTCCCTCACTTTGAGAAAATGCTCTACGATCAGGCATTAATGACAGAAGCATATCTGGACGCCTGGCAGGCCACACAAGACAATCGCTTTAAAATCGCAGCTGAACATATACTTGATTATGTCCTGCGTGAGTTGCAACACTCACAAGGAGGGTTTTACTGTGGGGAAGATGCTGATTCCGAAGGGGTTGAAGGAACCTTTTACCTTTGGACCTTGGACCAATTAACGCAAGAACTGGAGACAGAGGAATTAGATCTGTTCAAAACCGTTTACAATGTGACTGTTGAAGGGAATTTTGAGAACAGCAACATTCTCTATAGAAAAGAATCATTGGACAGCATTGCAAAAGATCAGAGACTGGACCCTTCCCTCCTCAAACGGCAGCTGGCTCAGATCAACGAAAAGTTGATGCATGCCAGAGACAAACGTCAACACCCTCATCTGGACGATAAAATTCTCACTGGATGGAACGGTTTGATCATAGCGGCTCTGGCACGTGGGAGTGTCCTTCTACAGCGTCCTGATTACCTCGCGGCAGCAAATAAGACGGTCTCCTTTATCCGCACAGCGTTATTCAAAAACGGCCGATTACAGCGCCGCTTTCGCGAGGACGAAACGGTCATCGATGCCTTCCATGAAGATTACGCCTATCTTGTTCACGGATTGATAGAGCTCTTTCATGCAGACGCTAAGGTTGACACTCTTGATCTTGCCCTACAACTGTCAGCACAAAGTGCAGAACTGTTTAAAGATGACCAGGGGGGCTATTACGATTCATCCGCGATGTTTATAGAAGGCATGGGACGTGGACGAAGCAAACAGGATGGAGCAATTCCGGCCGCGGCATCAGTAACGGCCAGAAACCTCATTCGACTGGCAAGATTGACCGATCGTAGTGAGTACGAGACGCAGGCCCGAAAGATACTGACCTTACATCTAGCTCAAGCAGATAAATACCCGACTGCCTTCGCCTATTTGCTCATGGCGTTGGAATTAACGCTGTCTGAATCATTGAGTTTGGTAATTGTCACTGAGGATCAACAGGTCGTCAGAAGAA
>JDSF01000586.1_pt1 | contig 9847 bp, 9 predicted proteins | sample 199441 | NCBI WGS metagenome assembly JDSF01 (sample SAMN02592751, study PRJNA231836) | bioreactor metagenome | isolation source: continuous culture bioreactor denitrification-DNRA | place: Germany: Bremen
ATCCTGAAATGCATCGCCAGGAGGCCATTACCAAGGCAACTGCTAACGCATTGCGTAAAGCACATACTCTTGCTGATGCTGCCGGTGCCAAACTAGGTCCGATTGTTTCACTGTCTCTTAATTCGTATGGCGGTTACGCAGGGCCACAACTGATGAAGATGGAGCGGGCGATGGATGCCTCCAGTTCTGTTCCGGTTGCTGCAGGTAAGGTTGATGTCCAGGCTGGCGTGACAGTCATTTATCGTTTACTCGATAATTCAAAAGTTGGTCAGTGAGATAACCATGAAAGCTGTAAATAGAGAGAAAACAGCCAGTTTTGATGTCGATCCACAGCGTGGTTTTACCCCTCTGTGCCCTAACGAATTGCCGGTTCCCGGAGGTGATGAAATCGCTGATGAATTGAATACATTGGCTCACTTTGCCTCTGTGCGTCTGGTCAGTAAAGATTGCCATCCCCTTGACGCTCCCTGGGTGGCACAGAATGCCGACGAAATTATGCAACCGGTTGAAGGGGAGTACCTGAATTTAGACATCAAGTGGCCTCCCCATTGTGTTGTTGGGACCGAAGGCAATCGTCTTATCCCTGGGCTACCAGATGAAGAGGATTATGATCTTGTCATTGAAAAAGGCAACGATCCACTGATGCACCCCTATGGCGCTTGTTTTCACGATCTGGTTGAGACTAAAAGTACCGGTGCGATTGAATGGCTTCGAAAGCAGGGGATCGATACTATTCTACTTGGTGGACTTGCTACCGATTACTGTGTTAAGACCACCGGCTTGCAACTTGTCAAGGCTGGTTTTCGAGTCATTCTCAATCGCTCCGCTTGCCGCGGAGTAGCAGAAGAAACCAGTGTACAGGCCCTTATTGACCTTGAATCGGCTGGCGTGGAATTGATCGCAGATAGTCGTGAACTGGAATATTGATGAAACCATCAATCGATCGTTGGCTGATGACTAGTCTGATGGACACCGACCTTTATAAAATCACCATGCTTCAGGCGTTTTATCACGCGCCGGAATTCCGTACCGTCGATGTCGAATGGAAGTTTGCTTGTCGTGAACGTAACGGCTTTAACCTGGCCGAGTTAATTCCCGATATTCTCCATCAACTCGAACATCTCTGTAGCCTTTCATTCAGAGATGATGAGCTTGATTATCTCGCCAAATTCTCCTTCTTTAAGCCTGATTTTATTGAATTTTTGCGTGTGTTCAGGCTTGATATGCGGTTCGTCAGTATCAGCCCTAAAGGAGAGGATATTGATTTGCGCTTTCGTGGGCCACTGCTTCATGTGACCCTGTTCGAGATTTATGCACTAGCCATTATCAGTGAACTGCACACTCTGTGTCATTGTACCTGTATCGATCTGGATGGGGGACGTAAGCGTCTCCATGAGAAGATCTCTCTCCTGAAATCACAGGACGACCTATCAGGGTTCTCATTCGCTGATTTCGGAACGCGTAGACGGTCCAGCAAAGCTTGGCAAAAAGAGGTTCTGCTGACCCTTAAAAATGAAGTGCCGCAGTACTTTTCCGGAACCAGCAACCTTGAATTTGCCCATGAAATGGATTTGATACCAATCGGCACCATGGCCCATGAATGGTTTCAAAGTTGGCAAGCGATTACGCGTTTGTCAGATGCGCAGAAGGCCGCTCTTGAGGGATGGGTCCGAGAATATCGTGGACGGCTGGGGATTGCTTTGACCGATTGCTATTCGATGGATTCTTTCATGCGTGATTTTTCTGATCCTTATTTTGGGAAGCTCTATGATGGTTTACGCCATGACAGCGGTTCTCCATTTGATTGGGGAATTAAAGCGCTGAAGATGTATGAACAGATGGGAATCGATCCATTGACCAAGACACTGGTTTTCAGTGATTCTCTAACTTTTCCACGCATGCTTGAAATTTATCGATATTTTAAAGATCGCACCAAGGTTTCCTTCGGGATAGGGACTGACTTGACCAATGATACCGGGTGCCCGGCTTTGAATATGGTTATAAAGCAGGTCGCTGCAGATGGTCGACCCGTCGCCAAAATTTCGGACGAACCTGGTAAAAGCATGTGTGAAGATCCACAATATTTAAGCTATCTGGCTTCGGTTTACGGGATCGATGACCCAGTAGGGACAAAATGAAACACTTTGATTTGATTGTTGTTGGTGGTGGACCTGCCGGAATATTTGCCGCCGGATTTGCCGCACAGATGGGTAAGAAGGTTCTGTTGTTGGAAAAGAATCGCCGCTGTGGTGCCAAGGTTCTGATTACCGGAAAAGGCCGTTGTAATGTGACGAACAGTGAGGAAGACCCACGTCGTTTCTGTGATAAGTTTGGTCGCCGGGGAAAGAGTCTGCTAACCGCTCTTTATGCTTTCAGTGTTCAGGATACGATCGACTTTTTTGAACAACGTGGCCTTGCACTTAAGAGTGAACGTGGTGGACGCGTCTTTCCCGATCAGGGCAATGCTGCGGATGTGCAGAAGATTCTGGATCGTTTCATTTCCGAGTCTGGTGTTGTTCTGCAGACACAGTGCGAAGTTAAAGAGCTGCTGTTTCAAGATGATAAAATTAGTGAGGTTAACACCTCTCAAGGTTCTTTCTCTGCTGATAATTTTGTTGTTGCGACTGGCGGGTTGTCCTATCCGGAAACCGGTTGTACTGGTGATGGTTACGACTGGGCCAGTCAGAGTGGTCATAAAATAGTTGCACCAGAGCCAGCCTTGGTGCCGGTGAAATTGGTCGAAGACTGGACCACTGAATTGATCCGCTTCAACATGAAGAATGTCCGAATTTCTTTGATGCAGGCGGGCAAAAAGTTGGATGAGCGTTTTGGAGAAGCGTTTTTTACCCGTCATGGCATCGGTGGCCCGATCATCCTTGATATGAGTGCGGCAATACGGGATGCCTTGAAAAAGGGTGCGGTTCAACTTCAATTGGATTTGAAGCCCGCCGTCGATGAAGATTTATTTGATAAACGTCTTCAACGGGAGTTAGCAGCACAGAGCAATAAAAACTTTAGCAATGCCCTGGGAGGATTGTTACCAAAGGATATGATCCCTTTGTTTATTCGTTTGTCGGGGATTCCGGAATTCCGAAAGTGCCATTCGGTGACTAAAAATGAACGCAAAAATCTACTCAACCTGTTTAAACGGATGGAGTTACAGGTGAGTGAGATTACTGGTTTTGAAAAAGCTATTATTACGTCTGGTGGAGTCGCTCTGAACGATATCGACATGCGCACCATGCGTTCTAAAAAAGTAGAAAATTTATCCTTTGCCGGAGAAATGATCGATCTGGACGGACCAACAGGTGGCTATAATTTACAGCTCTGTTGGTCGACTGGTTATCTGGCTGGAATAAGCTTGGCGACTTAAGTCCGTTAGCTTGTCAGTTTGTCCCACCATTGGCCAAAAGGGAGGAGCAGGAAGTCGATGCTCAGATGCTCACGACTTTCTGTCTGCTTAAAGCCCCGTTCAAGCACGGCCTGCTCAAGTTCTTTCATGTGCAGTGCTCCCCAGGGGATGACCAGATGGTCATACTTTTTCAACGCTGCAGGGAAATATGAAATCAGATGGTTGTTGCGTTTATTGAGAAGGTCATTCATGACCGTTTTGTCAAAATCTTCCGGAATATTCTGTTCTGCCCAACGACCGAATTCTGCATATCCAGCGAGCGGATTCTCTGTGTTAAGGACGTTCTTAGCCAGAGCATTTAACACTTTGATTGTCAGTGGATCAAACCGATTTATGTCAATATCTGCCGGAAGTAGATCAATCTCCAGATTTTCATTGGAATCAAGTTGATTTAAACTCTTTTTACTGATGAGACGGCCTTGGAAATGGCTGGTTTTTTGCGATGTCAGCCCCATCAATTCTGCAATCTTTCCATAGCTGAATTGCTCTTTCAGCAGTTTATCCTGATCGGTGACTCCTTCCAGTAAGAGGAGTGTGCTTTTCTGGGGGATCGCAGCAATGAGGTCGGTGTAATATTGTGAGCGAGCCAAATGGATCATGCCCATCATCTGAATTTGCTTGTCTTCTTGACGGTAGGTTCTTTCGATCATATAGAGCCCGTTCGGCTTCAGCCGGACGAATCCCGCACTTCCTTCTTCTATGAAATTACTGGTCAGAGAAAAGAGAACAAGAAAAAGAAGAACGGGAAAAACAAAAATGTTGGCAACAACAAATTTCAACAGACGCACTCCAGTAAAGGCTGGTCCTCTGAATTGTTTTTTTGTCAAAAATAAGCTTTGGCCGTTGATAGCGCGATTCAATTGTAGAACAATCAGGGCCAGAATCAGCTGAGCTATCGATGCATAAAGGTTGTAATGATGTCCGACGGCTGGTTCAAGGGGCCAATAATTGAGCAGGCTCCAGAGCATCCAGAGTTGCGGTGGGAGCAGAATCAGTCTTGGCAGATGACGATTAAAGCCGATCCCGATATAAAGAACTGCAGCACAGATAAAGCAAGCACTCCAGATGAATTGGACGAACAGTGCAGGGATGGAAAAATTGCTGAATAGCTGTATTCCCTCTGCGGCTAAAGAGATGATTGCAGAGAGAAGAAAGAGGATGAGGAAGCTGTTGGCAATTTTTCTCATGGGAATCCTTGCTACCAATATGTATTGATTGTGCTTAGCGCTCTAAAAATGTCTGTGGGCGTTTAATAATTGAATCTTCCGCTTTCTTTGTCAATTGACTTCTCTTCCTGCCAGAGGTAGCTGATCACTTCACATGCCGTTCGAATCTGGAATTTATCTTCATCTCTCGCTCTCCAGGCAAGACCCAAAGGTAGTTTGAACCAACCCTTTGACCAAATCTCAATGTGGCCTGAGAGTACCAGCTCTCTTGCTTCGTCATCACGCATGATGGCAGCCCCCTGTCCATCAATAACTAATTCACGAACGATATTCTCATCGGCAGTTGTCACGGCACGATTCGGGGATAATCGGTGGCTCGAAAGGGTGTTCATAAAGTTGTCGTAAGGCAGAGAACCCTGCTCAACCCAGACCCAGGGGAGTGCCGCAATATCGCTCCATTTTTTAAGACCCTTATGTCGGCTCAACTGTTTTGGAATGGCGATGCAAAAACTGACATCACGCAGCGCTTGATAACGAATATCCGGGTCACTTGGTTGACCATAGATGAAAGCCAGATCGAGTTGGCCTTGGCGTAGCCTCTGAGCGGCAATGGCGGTCGGGCTGGTCAGAAAGATAACGTTCATCTCATGATAGAGCAGCTTGAGCCGCTGGTTGATGGCTCCGACTCGTAAAAAGCTGGGGTCGGTATTTAATCCAAGGTTAAGCGTCTCGCTTCCGCCAGCTCTTAACGTCTGGGCTTTTAGTAGTAGTCTTTGCTCACCTTCAATTAATGCTTCTATGAAAGGGAGCAGCTCACGACCTGCAGCGTTCAGGCTCATTCCGCGCGGGGAACGATCAAATACAGTAAATCCCAATTCCTCTTCCAGGTGTTTAAGCTGGCTCGAAAGGGCAGATTGACTGATGTTCAGCTCATTGGCTGAGCGGGTCAGGTTTCCTGTCTTTACAATAGAAAGAAGGCTCTTTAATCGGTAAATTTCCATAGCACTATGTTCGATAAAATCGAACGCTCCGTACATAAAGTTCAATTGGATAATCTCTGTAGATTACTGTAAAAATGGCGCAATTCAAAGGTAAAGCTGATTTTATCTATAGATTTCTTGTTCGATTTTTTTTCTTGCGATTGTTTTTTGAGAGGATGATATGCGCGCTCAAACCTTAAAGATCCTGGTTCCATCACTATTGCTCCTGCTAACCCTTGGCTTTGCCACCCAAGCTTTTGCCAGTGGGGCTTTGGATGCGTGGAAGCCTGCTTTTGATCCCTCTGGGGCGGAATACACTTACCTTGTGTCGAATGTCACTCATCCCGCACCCGCTGGTGTCGGGGTTGGTTATAAAATTCGTGATCGTGTCTGGGAAGAGAGTCATGGCCGTCTTTACGTTGACTTCAGGCCATTGTCACAGCTCGGTGGAGAAAAGGATGTCATCAACAAATTAAAGATAGGGGCAATTCAGGGAATGCTCTGCTCCTCTGTTTTAGCGGCGAATGTTTCCGATAAGCTCGGATTGGTTAATCTGCCATTTCTGGTTGATACCTTCGATAAGTTAGAGCAATTCCGGAATACTCCGGAAATTTGGAATGAATACCGGGATTCAGCGATGCGTAGCGGCTTGATGGTCCTCGATATCACTGGATATGGAACCTATGGATGGGCGACGAAAGAACCTGTCGATCAGCTGGTTCTGGCTAAAAAAATCAATTTTCGTATTGCTCAGGCACCGGTCAATACCGATCTGTATAAATCATGGGGACTAAAGTTCACAGTTCTGCCCTGGCCGGATGTGCCACAAGCACTGCAGACCGGTGTTATCACTGGATTGGACCACACCCCGATTATTTGTAATATGACCAAGAAATTTACCGTTGCCCGGCATTTTACTCAGGTTGACTATGCACAAGGGTTATTTGTTCACTTTGTCAATCGACGCTGGTTTAATAAATTGCCCCAGGATCTTCAAGAGATCCTGACCAGGGTTGTCGTTGAAGAAAGTCGTAAGGCACGTCAGGCAACAAGAGAGCAACAGGCCGAACAAATCGCTGATGCAAAACAGGCTGGAGTGACCTTTCATCAACTCAACGATAGTGATAGGGAACAGATGGTTGCCATGTCTGAGCCTGTGTATAAAAAGTGGGAAGATAAAATTGGACCGGATTATCTTAAGAAGGTGAGAGATATCTTAAGTCAATAAAGAATGAGCTAAAAAAAAGGAGAGCAGGTGACTGCCACTTTTGAAATGGATGTATGACCTCTAGGTCATGCATCTTTTTTTACTCTTTTACTTGCCTGTAGTTGCACTTGGTTTTTGTAGATATATGCTATTATGAATAAAAGATATGGAGGCACTATGAAAGTCATACTAAAACTATTGGTTGTTCTGGCGTTAATTGTCGTGGTCGTTTTTGCTGGCGCTTTTTTCTATGTGGATTCAATTGCTAAGAAAGCGATTGAGCAGGGCGGTGAAATGGCACTTGGAGTTCCAACGACCTTGAAAGATATTCATATCTCTCTGCTTAGTGGTGAGGCTGAAATGAATGGGCTGGGGATTTCCAATCCATCTGGATTCAGCGCTCCGGTTTTTATGGAACTCGGATATGGGAATATCGCGGTTTCGTTGGGTTCACTGATGGAAGACACTGTTAAGATTCCCCAAGTTCGCTTGAGCGGAATCAGAGTGAATCTGGAGCAGAGTGGCAAGAAAAATAATGTTGAACCGATTTTGGCTCGAACCAAAAGCTTGGCAGGGCAGAAGGGATCAACTGCAGCTCAACCAGCCGAGGGAGATGGAAAGAAATTTATCATTGAGTACTTTTCGCTTGATGATGTTCAGGTCAACGCCAATCTCGAACTTCTTGGGCAGACATCTAAAGTTAATCTGACCCTGCCCAAAATAGAGTTACGTAATCTCGGTGCTGAAGAACAGGGACTGCCTATGGCTGAGCTTGTCCAGAAAGTTGTTCAAGCTGTCTTAAGCGCTGTTCAGAACAGCTCCTCTCAGCTGTCGCCAGCATTGGCAAAATTGTTGGCCGGAGAATTAGCTGACCTTGATGGAATTAAAACCGAAGTGATTGGCAAAGCAAAAGCTGAGGTTGAAAAAAAGGTGCAGGAAGTCCAGCAGCAAGTTCAGGACAAAATCAAGGAAGTTATCCCTGAAACACCCATGACTGAAGATGTCAATAAGGCGGTTGAGGAGAAAGCTGGTAGCCTGCTGAAAGGTGTTCTTGGCGGGAGTAAAAAGTAATTCGCAATAGTCTATAATGAACGATAAAAAGGTATGTATCCGGCCAGGATCATACCTTTTTTTTGTCACCTGCATTATGAGGTATTTTGTGCTACAATTGTAAAATTGGTCTAAGCTAATAGCTGAGGAGAGGTTCTGATGGCGACAAAAATGGGAGTGGGGTTAAGTCTTCTGGTTGATTCTTATCAAGCGGGACAATCTGCACTTGCTGACGCTCTTGACGGGTTCGATAGAGACGCTGATTTCCTGATCCTCATCTTTTCAACTGATAACCATGATTACGACATTCTTTTACGTTCGATCAATGAACAGATTGAAAGCAAGAACCTGATCGGGTTTACTGCCGCTGGCATTTTTACCGGTCAACAGATGTCAAAAACGGGGGTCATTATCACTGCTTTTCAAGGTTCCGATCTTGATTTTTACTGTGCTTTGGAAACTAATCTCGGTCAGGATCAGGAGTCTGCCGGGTTTGGCTTGGGGGAAACTTTTACTACGGTACTGAAGCAGACCGACAAAAATGCTTTGCAACTGCTTTTTCCTGATGGGTTGACGAATACTGTCAGTCGCATGTTGGATGCCCTGTTCCATAGTGTTGGCTCACGAACTCTCTACGCTGGTGGAGCATCGGGTGACAACTTCCGTTTTGCCGAAACTTACCAGTTTTTTGGTGATCAGGTTCTTAAAGATGCTTTGGTCGGTGCTCTGATTACTTCGAGTAAGACTATCGCTGTGGCTGCTGCACATGGCTGGATTCCAGCCAGTTCGCCGATGATTGTAACCCGAGCCGAAAGCAATGTGATTTATGAACTGGACTGGCAGCCCGCCTACGAGGTTTATCGTGACTTTGCCAGAACATCTGAAAATATTGACATCGACAATGTCGGCTTTCCTGAATTTTCAATGAGTCATCCCTTTGGTATTCCACAGGCCAAAGAAGAGGATGGATATATTGTCAGAGATCCAGTGGCAAAAAATGACGATGGTTCCATTACCTGTATCGGAGAGGTCCCGACTCATTCGGTTCTGCGGGTGCTGAATGGGAGTAAAGAGAGCTTGCTGGCAGCTGTTAAGAGTGCAACAGAAAGTGTGGTCTCTCAATTGAAAGGGCAATCTCTGGCGGGCGTTTTGATTTTTTCATGCGCGTCGAGATGTTTATTTCTGGACGATATGTTTTTTGATGAAATTGCCGCAGTCAGGGAGATCATTGGTGATGCCATTCCTGTGAGTGGATGTTTGACTTTTGGTGAGATTGGGACAATTGGTACTGGTCCCCCTGAGTTTCATAACAAATCGATTGTTATCTGCGCCTTCCCACAATAAGTGAAAGATAGTTCCATGACTCAATATCATGATTCTGACCTCGATCATAAGTTACGTGACCTGTCGGTCATGTATGAGCTGATGTCTTCCATTGGTAACTCTTTGGATTTACAGGCTGAACTTGATCATTTTTTACAAAAGATTTTAAAACGGTTCGGATTTTCTCTTGGTTCTATTCTTTTGAAGTCAGAAGAAGATGGCTGTTTCTATGTTGCCTCAAGTTGGGGGCACCTGCGTTCACTTATTATTCTGGGACATAAGTGCCAAGCCGACCAGTTTGGCATCAACAGAGTTGTTGAAAGTGGAAAAACTCTACTCCTGAATGGTCTGAGTGGGGATGAGGAAAGTTTATGTATTATTCCGGAGGTTTGGAAAAAAACCAGATCTCTGCTTTATCTGCCGATCATCTTTGAGCAGGAAGTGGTTGGTATCCTGAGACTTTTTCTTTTCAGATAAGATTATTCCTGAAAAACGGGTTCGGATGCTGAGCCCGATAGTGGCCCGACTCGGTACAGTGATCAGTCACATTATGATGCTTAACAGATTACGTGAAACAGAAAAAAATCTGCGTGACGAAAAAGTTTTTACCGAAACTGCCTTTAATTCACTGACTGACCTGTTTGTTGTTATTGATCCTAAAACGAAAAAACTGATTCGCTGGAACAAATCAGTAACTGAGACTGCCAAG
>JDSF01000587.1_pt1 | contig 9846 bp, 13 predicted proteins | sample 199441 | NCBI WGS metagenome assembly JDSF01 (sample SAMN02592751, study PRJNA231836) | bioreactor metagenome | isolation source: continuous culture bioreactor denitrification-DNRA | place: Germany: Bremen
CGCCATAAAAGAGTATGCAGAAAAGGGCGCCCGGCTCCTTGCCCGCCGATAGCGGGTTCCCTTCACTCCAGTGATTCAAGATGCGCTCGCAAAACTCGCCTGCGGCTCAAACATTCCTCGCTTCATCATCTTGAATAACTTCCGTTCCGGCTGCATCACACGGGGAGAAAGTCAAAATCATTAGGATCAGCATAGTCGATGTTTCGATACATCTATATTGACCAGCCAGCACCATGCTGAAAAGACCGACTAACACCTGCAAACCACAACTGGCTGTTCGCCATATGAGAAACTTGTTTCGAGTTGGGCGTTCCCACCGTAAAATCAATCTTCCCGAAAGAGAAGTCCCCTGTGCGGTGCAGAAACAATCTAGCAGCGGTGACAAAAGGAAAGAATCAAGTCTTTACATCCAATAGCCAGAAAAGCTCCATCCACTCGCGGCAGAAAATAAAAAAGTTTCTTTGCATCCTTTTCTTTACGCCTAAAGAAAAGGATGTCGCTGTCGGTCCGAGAACCGATGGGCTCATCTGAAAGACAATCCACAGAATCGCAACCATAACGGTCAATATTTCACAACGACATGTTGAATATTCTACAGAAGTATTTAAAAATTCTGACAACGAATCCATAACTAACTGTTTTTACACTCATAAAAATGTTGGCACAAAGGTTGATATAAGCCTGAATAAGATTGAACAACAAAACACACAAACTTTATAAACCAACAAAGGGGTCAACCATGAAAAAGCAAACCACAACCATCGCAATCGCCAGTATTTTTGCCCTAACCGCACTCATCGCTTCTGCAGCCACTCATCTGAATGACAGAGAATTGGGGATTGGCGAGTACAATGAGCAGGCATCTTTCAACAGCCCACGTCTCGACGAGAGAGAGCTTGGTATCGGTGAATACAATGAGCAGCATCTTTCAACAGCCCACGTCTCGACGAGAGAGAGCTTGGTATCGGTGAATACAACGAACATGCTTAATGAGATTGCATCACCAATATAGAGATATTTGCATAAAACAAATAAAAGGGCCTCTTCTGAGGCCCCTAACTCTTGATTCTATTCGAGATCACAGTCATAAATAAGATCATCTGGTTACATTTATTGTAAAAAATGGGGGAGATATGTCATTCACTGTTAAAAAAATATTAATCACAATCCTCCTGATAATGATCAACACCAGTGCTTTCGCAGCCCCTAAAGCTGAACTCTGGCCCCATTGGCAGACAAACGATGCTCAGAGCAACATAAGCATCGATCACTCAGCCTGGGCACAGTTTCTTGATAAATACCTCGTTATCAGCCAATCAGACAGAGCGAACCTGGTACGCTACGCCGAAGTCAGTGAAATAGATAAGGACGCTCTCAATCGATACCTTGTCACCTTGAGTCAGGTTCCTATATCAAAACTCAACCGTGCCGAGCAAAAGGCAGTCTGGATCAATCTTTACAACGCTTTGACGGTACAGACAATCCTCTCTCATTATCCGGTTAAAACCATCCGCGATATCAGTTCGGGCTGGTTCAGCGGAGGACCATGGGAGTTAAAGCTGATCAGCTTAGAAGGAGTTGAACTCTCCCTCAATGATATCGAGCATCGTATTTTACGACCAATATGGCAGGATAGCCGTGTTCACTACGCTGTAAACTGTGCCAGCATGGGTTGCCCGAATCTCCAATCGGTCCCCTTTAGTGCTGAAAACAGTGACAAATTGCTCGACAAAGCCGCTCGAGAGTTTATTAACAGTTCTCGCGGAGTCGCGGTTCAAGGAAAACATTTGTACCTTTCGAGTATCTATGATTGGTTTCAAGTCGATTTTGGTGCGAGTGAAGCAGCAGTCATTAAACATCTTGAAAAGTTTGCCACAGATGATCTGGCTGATACGATTAAGAATTATCGAAAAAATATTTCATACCAGTACGATTGGAACTTAAATCTGCATAAAAACTAGAGGAGCCTCTCGAACAAGAGATCCTCGGGATAAAAAATCCTGCGCGCAAAGGCAAGTCAGCCGCAGATCGATACATACAGCCCTGAACAGTTCAACTCATACACTGGAGTACATTAATGGACTATTACCTCCCGGCTTTCGCTGTTGTCATCGCATTCGGCTCGATCATTCTCGCACCAAAGGCTGAAAATGCAGGGGCCTTTTTTCAAGGGGTCAGCACAACAGGTCGCCAGCCCGGATTAATCACCCTCACTTTTTCTCAGGTCACGACCTGGATTTTTGCCCGTTCGCTGATGAATGCGGCGATTCTCGGGTTCTATTATGGCATCTGGGGAACGCTGGCCTACGCCTTCTACTATTTTTCATTCCTGACCGGTGGAAGGATTGTTGACAGTCTACGCTTTGAACATGGTTTCAACAGTGTGCAGGATTTTTTACGCGACCGCTTCGGAGCCTGGGGAACGGGCTGTTACAATTTTGTCATAGGGATCCGACTCATCAGCGAAGTCTTCGCCAATCTGTTGGTCATCGGCATTTTATTTGGGGTTGCCGGAACCAATATTTACACCCTGACAATTCTCGCTTCTCGGCCATTACCCTCTTTTATTCAATGCTCGGAGGTTTACGGGCTTCATTACGAACAGATGTTTTTCAGATGGCGGTCTTCATCGGTACGCTGTTCTTGCTGATTGCACTCGTTGTATTCAACAGTAACGTTGCACTCACTGACCTCGCCTTCAAACCTTTTCAGTTCGATCAACCCGGACCTGTTTTGATGCTGGTGGCACTGCTGCAAATCTGGAGCTATCCGATGCATGACCCAGTCATGATGGATCGCGGCTTTCTCGCTGACCGTGAGACAACCCGCAAGAGCTTTCAACACGCAGCCTGGATCAGCATCATATGCATTGTCGCTTTCGGTTGCCTCGGTGTCCTGGCCGGTGCCCACGCAGTCAAGGGAGCAAGCATGAACGAAACGCTGATGCTGCTGCTCGGCAAAGTACCCATGATGCTCTTTAACGCCGCACTGGTTATTTCAGCCATGTCGACTCTAGACAGCACCCTTTCTAGCTCTGCCAAACTTCTGGCTGTCGATATGAAGATCATGAAGATGAATCTACGTAATGGTCGATCCGTCATGGCGGTATTTATGCTGATCGGACTAATACTGGTCTTCTGGGGGAACAAAGATCTGTTCAGTGCCGTCGCTGTCAGTGGCACCGCTTCGCTCTATCTGGCACCGGTGATCTTCTTTTCTCTTTGGGGAAAGCAGAAGAACATTCCAGTCTGGAGCTATCTGTTCAGTTTCATTCTAGCGATTGCCGCAGCGGCAGTCTACTTTACAGAATCGAGCGGTTATACTCAGATGCTCGGAGACGCTCATAAATATACCAAACTGCTTTATATGACTGTCGCTGTTCTCGGTTTTGGCTCCCTCGGTTTTTGGATCGGCGGTAAAATGACACCGTCATCGAAAGCAGTGAGTAAGAGGGCATGAGAGACTTATCTCCTCCCTTAGACCTGGGACGGCTGACCGGTCCGGTACTGCTGTTCGGTGGACCCTACAGCAACCTCGCTGCGACCCAGGCAATGCAAGAGCGAACGGCTGAGCTCAACATTCCCCCCGCTAATGTCATCTGCACGGGAGATGTCATTGCATACTGTGCCGAACCAGAGGAAACTCTTCAACGGATTCGGAACTGGGGAATTGCTGTTGTCCAGGGCAATTGCGAAGAGTCATTAGGATCAGACGCTCCTGACTGCGGTTGCGGTTTTGGTGAGGGAACGACCTGCTCATTACTGTCAGTGGAGTGGTATCAATATGCCACAGCAAAGATTGCAGCTGAGGATCGAATCTGGATGATGAATCTACCAAGACAGATTAACTTCGAGTTGGCTGGACGTCAATTATCAGTCGTTCACGGTGGCGTACAACAGATCAACCGCTTCATCTTTCCCTCAACAGAAGAACAGGTGAAACGCGAAGAGTTAGATCTGGCTGGCAGCGATATTTTAATTGGTGGACACAGTGGCATTCCCTGGGGCCAGAAAATTGATAATCGCGCCTGGCTCAACACAGGAGTCATCGGCCTGCCAGCGAATGATGGGACTGCAGATGGCTGGTATCTATTGCTCGCTCCAGAATCTGACAATATCCGCTGTTGCTGGCAACGCTTGAGCTATTCGGCCGCTCAATCTAGCCATAACATGCTCGAAGCAGGATTGCGATCCGGCTATGCCGAAACTCTGACAAGTGGCCTCTGGCCAAGTATGGATGTCCTGCCTGAGGCCGAAAAAGAGCAGCGTGGTTGTGCAATTCAGCTCGTAGACATGCTTGTGCTAAACTAATCATTTAAAACTCCCTAAGCAAAGTGAGGAGCGATGAAATCAGAAAAGATCAGCTTTAAAAATCATGCCGGAGAAGATCTTGCTGCAGTGATTGAATGGCCTGAAGATGAACAACCGCTCGGATTCGCCCTGTTTGCTCACTGCTTTACCTGCACTAAGAATATCGCTGCAGCAGTCAATATCAGCAGGGCATTAAGCAGGAGCGGATTGCCGTTTTACGCTTTGATTTCACAGGGCTGGGTGACAGCGCAGGGGAGTTTGCAGCGACCAGCTTTTCCCATAATGTAGCTGATATTGTCGCCGCCAGTGTATTTTTGCAAAAGAATTATCAAGCACCGGAGATCCTCATTGGCCATTCACTAGGTGGGGCAGCAGTGCTCCATGCCACCGGCCACATCGATTCAATTTCTGCCGTAGTAACGATTGGCGCTCCATTTCACCCCCAGCATGCACAGCACCTGTTTGAATCAGCTGGTGCAGAACTTGATAGGTCAGGGGAAGCTCAAGTCACTTTGGGAGGAAAATCCTTTACCATCCGCAAAGCCTTTGTCGACGACCTGCAAAAACATCATCCTGACGAGGTGATCAACACTCTGTCGGCAGCACTTCTGGTGATGCATTCACCATTGGATAACGTGGTCGGCATTGAGAATGCGGCAGATATTTACAAAGCCGCCAAACACCCAAAGAATTTTATTTCACTCGATCCGGCCGATCATTTGCTGAGTCGAAAAGAGGACTCACTTTATGCCGCCGACATGATCGCAACCTGGGCTCGCCGTTATCTGGACATTCGAGAAGAAAAGCAGCCGCTATCGGCGGTCATCGATAACCGAGTGACCGTTCGCACACCAGCGGTGGATTTTTAACCGACATGTTCGCCAATGGCCACAATCTGACCGCCGATGAACCGGAGAGTTATGGAGGGACCAATAAAGGTCCCTCCCCTTATGACTATCTCCAGGCGTCTCTCGGAGCCTGCACTGCAATGACGGTTCAAATGTATGCACGTCGTAAAAAGTGGCCATTGGATGAGGCCGTGGTACGGATGCGTTATGAGAAAATCCATGCTGAAGATTGTGCCGATTGCGAAGATCCAGAACAGAAAATTGATCATTTCGAACGCGAGCTTGAACTCTCTGGGGATCTAAGCGTTGAGCAACGACAGAGACTCCTTGAGATTGCCGAAAAGTGTCCAGTTCATAAAACCTTACTAAGTGAAACCCGAATTAATACCCATCTTCGAGACGAGAACGAATAGAAGATAAATTCAACATTTCCTGCAAAGGGGGTAAACGATGAAAACACTATTTCTCGCATTCACAATAATCCTTACGCTCATTGCTCCCTCATTAGCAACCGAAGGCCTGGTGAGTAAAAAAAGTCCCTTCACAGTCGAAGAAACATTGAACCGAATGGAAGCACTGGTTCAACAGAAAGGGATGAAAGTCTTTGTCCGTATCGATCACGCCAAGGGAGCGGAATCGGTTGGAAAAACTTTAAGGCCGACGGAAGTCATCCTCTTTGGGAATCCACAAGGTGGCACCCCCTTTATGCAATGTGCGCAAACGGTCGGTATCGATCTTCCACTCAAAGCTTTAGCCTGGGAAGATGCCAGCGGACAGGTTTGGCTCGGCTATAATGATCCAGAATTTCTCGCCCAACGTCATGATGTTCCCGCATGCGCAGTGGCGAAAAAGATGACTCAGGCCTTGGCCACTATGGCGACCAGTGTGACAACGCCATAATCGAGTCATTGTACGAAAGGGAAACTGTTCTACCTCGCGTGTTTGCATGTTTCCCCCCATTGCTTCGCAACTGAACAGGAAGGGTTTTTATGCAAAATTTGATTGTTCATGATGTTATTGCCCAAACAGAACAGCTCTTTGAATTGCAGTTGGATCGTGCCAATGTTGCCTTTGAACCAGGGAATTGCCTCGCTCTTTTTAATAACAATGAGGAATCACGACCCTACAGCATCGCCTCTGGAACCGATGATGAGCTGTTACGATTTTTAATCCGACGTGTCCCCGAAGGACCGGTCAGTCAATGGCTGACAGAGCGTAAACCGGGTGATATGGTACAAGCGAGTGAGCCTTTTGGCTGGTTTCAACCTGGTCGCTCAGAGAGCGAAGAACAATCTGTTTTCATAGCCACAGGCACCGGTATTGCGCCATTCTTAAGCTACCTGCGCACGATGCCACAACAGCCTCCGCAAGCCTGTTTTTATGGTGTCAGCTTGGCCGCTGAAGCCTTTGCTCTGGATGAACTTAAAGCTTTGCCGAATTTTCAACTGGCCGTTTCGCGTGAGACCGCTAATGGTGATTTCCATGGCCGCGTCACCGGGCTGATGGAACAGTTACCGCTTGAATCGAACATTCATTATTACCTTTGCGGCCTCGATGAAATGATCGATGAAGTCAGCGGCTGGCTCGAACAGAAGAACATTGACTATACCCACATCCACAGAGAGGTTTTCTTTTATGCCGACGCAACGTGATAATAACTGGTTTTTCAGCAGTAAGGGGGAAAAGCGTGGATATATTCAACCACAGCTTCTCCATGAACTTTGGTTCCATACGGGAACCTCCTGTAATCTTCGCTGCCCTTTCTGCCTTGAAGGCTCCAAACCTGGGGATGATCGTCTTCAATTTCTCACTTTGGAAGATGCCAAAACCTTCATTGATGAGGCGGTGGAGATGGGAGTTGAAAAGTTCTCCTTTACTGGTGGAGAGCCGTTCGTCAATCCTCATTTTATTTCAATTCTGGACTATGCGCTTAATCTTAAACCCTGTCTGCTGCTCACCAATGCAACTGAGCCGCTGATGAACCAGTTTGCCCAGATCATCCCGCTTAACGACAAACCTTATCCGCTTAATTTTCGAGTCAGCTTGGATCATCCAGATCCTCAGAAACATGACGAATCACGTGGTAAAGGGAACTTCAAGAAAGCGCTCGATACCCTAGGCCGCCTCCACCGTGAGGGATTTGGTGTATCAATCGCCCGACATATGTTAGACGGCGAAGATAGCACAGCAGTCGATAAAGCCTATGCGCCCTATTTCCGCCAAGCCGGTGTTCCACTTGATATCACCATCATCAAATTCCCCGAATTCCACACACCAGGATCACTGCCAAATGTGCCAGAGATTACAGAGAGTTGCATGACCAGCTACCTGACAGAAGCACAGCGTAACGGGTTCATGTGTCATTACAGTAAGATGATCGTCAAGGAAAAGGGCGAATGTGGTGTCTATGCCTGCACACTGGTCGACGATGACGATGACTACAACCTGGGCATGACGTTGAAAGAAGCAATGACCGAACGGGTCATGCTCAAACATCACCGCTGCTATTCCTGTTTTGCCTACGGTGCAAGCTGCTCAGAAGGCCCCTGTAACACTGACGGAGAGGAAGGACAGATTTCGGCGTGAGATCGCTGAAAATCACCCTGGGAATCCTGTGGATTTGTCTCTTGATGGGAATGATCCTACTCTGGTGGCGTTCACAGGTTCCATTAAGCAGTGTACCAGCCTTCATTGAACAAACATTAAGCGATTTCGGTCTGATGAAGGCGGCTGCAATCTACGTCTTCATTTATGCAATTCGTCCGTTGACACTGTTTCCAGCCACCCTGTTAACCATCGCTTCGGGTCTGGTCTTCGGCCCCTGGCTCGGGACCTTTTTTACAATCCTTGGAGAAAATGCCAGTGCTAACCTGGCCTTTCTGATGGGACGCTGGTTTGGTCGCGGTACCGTTGAAAAGTACTCAGGTGATTTTTTCCAACACTGGGATAAAAAACTGCAAGAAAATGCTCTGGTTGCAGTCATGACCATGCGCCTCCTCATGCTCCCCTTCGATGCAGTCAATTTCGGGTGTGGATTGACCTCAATGCGCCAGCGTGACTACGTGATCGGAACAGCAATCGGCATTTTGCTTCATTGATTGGCTTTGTCCTCTTAGGTGGAGTTGCTGCAGCAGGTGTCAATAACCGCTTTTTGGTTCTGGGCTTATCTGCTCTGTTTATGCTATCGGGGTTTGGGCTAGCGCGCTACCTGAAAAAGAGGGAGACGATTCAAGATTGAAACACAACAAATTTTCAATTAAAACCAGCGAATCACATTTCATCAGACTTAACTTCACGGTGGCAATAATTTCAATACTCTTTTCCAACAGATCCTGAGAGAGCTATATGACACATGAAAATATCGATATTCTCACGAATATAGATCAATACAACATCACATTAGGGTTAGAACGTAATGACGTCAGATCAATCTTAGGCGAGCCTCTTCCATTGACAGATATGATATTTCCGAAGATAACGACATTGAATGCTGGAATTATGATTCCCACCAACTCGAACTTATTTTCGAGACAGATTCCGGCTTCAAGCTGGCAAAGATGTCCTTTTTCTCGAAAGAAACCAGATACAAAAATATCGCCATCGTCGGTATGAAAGAAAAGACACTGTTGAAGAAAATTCCCGAACTCTATCTGGAGGACGAAAAGGATGAGTTTGGCTACAGCTATGAATTTCCAGGAGAAAATGTATTGATCTGGGTCGACGCCAAACGGGTTGAAAATATTTCAATTTATTGTTGAGTAATCCTAAACAGTAGTTAATCCGAGGTTTTGGATTCCGCCCATGTGAGAAGCGTGCTTCGAGGTTGGGCGCTTGCCACCTCAGAAGAGATCTACTCCAATACTGAATCCACCTTCACCTCGCGTATCATCTGGGGGACAAGGAAAAAGCGTCTTTTGCCTACTTTGCTTCGCACCCAAAGAAAAGTAATGCGGCTGTCGATTCGCGAGCAAACGGTTTTCTCACGATAAATGATTATTCCATCAATATTCACAAGTTGCTAATCTGCTGATCCCCGCTAAAATTTCCCTATAGCCCCATCAAACACCAAAAGTATCCGGATCACGACACAATGCCCGAATATAAGGATACGTCTGAGAGGCTCCCATGTCAGAATTCATCCACAGGACTAAAATAGCTGCTCTCGAGCAATCCAACTTTGAATTGCTCGATGAAATATCGACTCTGGAAAAACAGATAAATGATCTGGTCATCCAAATAGAACAGCTCAAAAGAGATAATCCCGATGACATAAATCATCTGAAAGAAATAATAACTGACCAGGAACAGCGCGAAACAGACATGAAAAAAAAGCTGTCGTCGTTATGCGAGAGAACACAAATGCTCACCCCATATGATGATGTTGAACAATTACTTAATGCCTTGGAATTGTCAGATCGCTCCATTGAGGAAACAGCCATTTCCCAATCCCCCAAAAATCAAGGCAAGGCGAAGCTTATAATCGCTTTTTTATCTGGTGTGTCTGTCTCATTAATTGCCTGGATCATCACCGAATATCTGGAAAACGACCAGCAATTCAACGCCGTCATCAAACAGATGATAGACAATATTTCTAACTGACCGTGACAAACCACCAAACGGCTGATTGCTGATTGCTGATTGCTGATTGCTGATTGCTGATTGCTGATTGCTGATTGCTGATTGCTGAT
>JDSF01000588.1_pt1 | contig 9811 bp, 12 predicted proteins | sample 199441 | NCBI WGS metagenome assembly JDSF01 (sample SAMN02592751, study PRJNA231836) | bioreactor metagenome | isolation source: continuous culture bioreactor denitrification-DNRA | place: Germany: Bremen
TGCATCAATTGCTTTAATACCAGTTTGTAATGGCTCATGTACAGATTTTCTAGACATGATTCCAGGAGCTTTTTCTTCAACAAATCTTGATTCTGCTGATTCAATTGTACCTTTACCATCTAATGGCTCACCAAGAGCATTTACAACTCTACCAACCATTGCATCACCAACTGGAGTCTCAAGAAGTTTACCCATTCTTTTACAAGATGAACCTTCTCTTAGACCATCTCCAGATCCAAGTACAACAACACCAACTGAAGACTCTTCTAAGTTAGAAGCAAGACCTCTTTCTCCATTTTCGAATTCAACTAGCTCACCAGCCATAACGTTTTTAAGACCGTAAACTTGAGCAATACCATCTGCAAATGAGATGATCTTCCCTGTTTCGTTAACATCTACATTTAATTCAAAGTTCTCAATTCTTTCTTTTATGATAGAACTGATTTCATCCGCTTGAATTTTTGCACCCATTCAATTTCTCCTTTATAAGTTCTAAACTGCTTTTAAAATATGATTAATCATTTGTGATTTAAGTCTGTCTTTTGAGAATGAAATCTCAACTCCAAGACTATCAATATCAACTTTGATACCATCATAATCACAAACATTTTGTGATAGTGATAACTTAACATCAAATTTTTACTAAATTGTTCTTCAATTGATGAAACATATTTAGCTGTTAATTTTTTGTTCGTATATACTACACCAGTATAAGTATTATTCATTTTAGATATTTGACCTTCTAATTCACTTACTATTTCTGGAATTAAATCAATTCTTTTATTAGTTCCTAGTAATTTAATTAGATTTTTTAAATCATCACTACATTTATCTACAAATGAAATAACTAAATTAACTTTATCATCACTACTTACTTCTGATGAAGCAACAATAGAGTTAAATTTCTCTTCGCTAAAAGCTAAAGAGATTGTTTTTAAATCATCATATATAGCCGTAGCAGACTTAACGTCTCTACCATCTAATAATGCTTTTACATATCTTTTTGCTATTAAATCATTCATTATGCAACCTTCTTAATTACAATATTTACTAACTCATCTTGAGTTAATGAAACGTTGTCTGAACTTAATAGCTCATCAAGTACTTCAGAAACAATTTGTCTCTTAGCTTTTGATGTTTCAACTTTGATTTTTTCATCAAAGCCTTTATCTAAGTTTGCGATTTCAGTTTCTACTGATTCAGCAACTTTTTGTTTTACTGACTCAATATCACCTTTTGCAGTTTCAACAATTTCTGCTGCAAGAGTTTTCGCTTCTTCAAGTTTTTTCGCAGCATCTTCAACTTTATCTTGTGAAGCTTTTAAAGTATCTTGTACTTTATCAAGTTCAGCTTGAATAGAAGCAGTTCTATCTGCAAAAAATGCTTTAATTTTATCAGCAAGTAAATACCATAAAATTCCAGCAAAAATTATAAAGTTAACGGTTCTTTGAACAATATCAGTTTCCGCACCTTCACTACTAGCAAATAACGCCAACGGAGCTAAAGCTAATCCAAGTATTAATAATTTTTTCAACCCTAACCTCCTAATTAAATTGAGCTAATCTTAGCTTTTAAGCTCTCATTAAATTGAGGCATTGCAGCTACTAATGTTTCTTTTAAAGCTTTCGTTTCAGATTCTAACTCTTTTACAAAGTTAGCTGATTTAGCTTCTAATTCTTCTTTAGCATTTGCAAGTTTAGCATCAGCTACTTCTTTCGCTTCAGTATATGCTTGTTCTCTAATTGCAGCTGCCTCTTTTTTAGCTTCAGCAATAATATGACTTGCTTCTTCTAACATACCATCTACATCCGCAGAGTTTGATTGAGCATTAACTAAATCTTTTTTAATCGATTCTGCTCTATCATCCATATGTTTTAATAATGGTACAAATAGACAACTGTTCAGTCTAGCAACAACTAAAAGAAAGATGATTGCTGAACTAAGCAATAATACAGGACTTATGTCTAACATTCATTCCTCCATATTTTTACAGTTTAGTTTGACTAAAACTGCTTATATTTTATCGAAAAGAATTATAAAAATATATTAAATTGAGTAATTTAAGAAAAGAAATTTACAAAGTGTTACTAAAGTAATTAGAAATCTTCTCAATATCCTCTTGAGAGCTTATTTCTATCTTAAAATAGTTTTTCTCAGCTTTAACTTTTAAGTCAGATTTTTTAGATTTTCTATAGTAGATTCTAAAGGTTTAAAATCATAATTTACTTCTTTAGATTTTATTACTTTCTTTTTATCTTTATTATTAGAAGATTTTAATTCTCTTAATAAAGCCTCTGTTTCTCTTACGGACAATTTTTGTCCAATGATTGAATCAGCTACACGTCTTTGAAGCTCATCCTCAAGGCCTAACATAACTTTTCCATGTCCAGCAGAAATTTTATTATTTGCTAGCATTTGTTGTACATAAGAACTTAATTGTAATAATCTTAAAGTATTAGTTATAGAAGTTCTAGATTTAAAGATTTTTTTAGATAATTCGTCATGAGTAATATTATGTTCATTTATAAGTTGTGCATAAGAATATGCTAGTTCTATAATATTTAAATCATCTCTTTGGATATTTTCAATAAGAGCTAATTCTCTTAATTTATAATCTTCTGCATCAATTATTATAGCTCTAATTGTTTCTAAATTTGCAAGTTTATGAGCTCTTAATCTTCTTTCACCAGCAATTAAAATGTAACCATCTAATGTACTATCTTCAATCACTGTTACTGGTTGTAATAACCCATGTTCTACAATCGAGTCACTAAGCTCTTTTAATTTATCTTCATCAAAAATTTTTCTAGGTTGGTTAGGGTTTGGCTTTATTAAACTTGTATCTAGTTCTACAATCATATTACTGTTCGTATTAACATCATTTGAATTATTATATGCTGTTTCTACTTCACCTAAAAGTTCACCAAGTCCTCTACCTAATGCCATTTAAATTCCTAATATAAAATTTTAACCTGCAATTGCACGTGCAAGGTTTGTATATGCTTTTGTACCAATTGCTGTTGAATCATATAGCATAATTGGTTTTCCAAAACTTGGAGATTCTGCAAGTTTAATATTTCTAGGTATTACAACATATGACGAATCATCTACTTTAAATAGTTTATTTTCAAAATGTTGTGCTAAATCTGCAAAAACTTGTTTTGAAAGATTATTTTGAGAAGAGTACATTGTAGGTAAAAACCCTCTAATTTGTAAGCCTCTATTAATTGTTTGTTTAACTAATTTAATTGTATTTAATAACTGTGCTAATCCTTCTAATGCGAAAAATTCACATTGAATTGGAATAAGTACCGAATTTGAAGCACTTAGAGTATTAATAGTGATTGGACCTAGTGCTGGAGGAGAGTCAATAATTATATAATCATAATCTTTTTTAACAGGATCTATTTTTCTTTTTAAAACTAGTTCTCTTTCTTTTGTATTTTTATAAAATTCTTTTTCTATCCCAACTAAACCAATATTAGATGGAGCTACTTTTAAATTTTCAATTTCTGAATCTAAGATAATTTCACTTAATTCTTTAGTTCCTAGCATTACATGATAAATATTATATTCATATGTATCTCTATGGAATCCTAAACTTGTAGTTGCATTTGCTTGAGGGTCCGCATCTATTAATAAAACTTTTTTACCTTCTAAAGCTAATGCTGCACTTAAATTAACTGCGGTTGTAGTCTTACCTACACCACCTTTCTGATTAGCTATTGATATTACTTCTGTCATCTTAAACTAAAAACCTTTTTATCATCTATTTGAATAGAACCATCATCATTTAAGATGGCTTTTCCAATGAAATTTTTCTATTGTCTAATGTAGCTTTGAATTTTCTGCTTCTTTGAAATTCTATCTTAAAATCACTAAAAACTTGCTTCCAAAAAATACCTTTTTCTAAAGTTTTGAAATATATATCTAAAATCTCATTTGAATCAATTTTTATATCTAATTTTCCAAATGTATCTTCAACATCAATTAAATTAAGACCAATTCCACAATATATTAAATCATTTGTTAGTGTTGTGATTGTACCACCAATTTTTTATTATCAATATAAAAGTCATTTGGCCACTTTAACCATATTTTCGAACCTTCTAAGGCTAATACTTCTTTTAAGATATAAGAAAAATATATTGATGCACTTTGAATTTGTAAATCACTTGGCAAATCATTTCTTTTCAAGACAAAAGAAAAAAATAGATTTCCATTTTTTCCTTTCCATGAATTCCCACGACTTCCTATCCCATTTGTTTGTAAATCAGTAGTTATACATAATGGATAAGAATAACCTTTACTCTTTATAAGCTCTTTTAAATAAATATGAGTAGAATCAACTTGAGGTAAATTTATTATTTTCATAAGCTATTATATCTTATAAGTATACAAGAATAAATTAAATATAATCTCTATAAAAAGGACCCAATTGTTAGATCCAGTTTTACCAATTGCACTATTTTTATTATTCGGATATTTATTTAAAATATTTTTAAAAGATAATTCAAAAGAGTTGGTTGAATTTATTATATACTTCTCTTTACCAGCACTTGTATTTGCAAAAATTTATCCTCTTGAATTAAACTATAATACCTTAAAATTAATTCTTATGTTTAATACAATTATACTTGGGAATTTAATACTTTCATATTTTATTGGAAAACTATTCAAGCTTGACAAAAAGACATTAGCAACCTTTATGATTATTGCAACTTTTGGTAATACATCTTTTATAGGTTTATCATATATTGATACATTTTATGGACAAGATTATGTTGTCTATGCACTTATTTATGATATTTTCGGCTCTTTTTTGCTATTAGTAAGTCTTGGAATGATAATTATAAATTGGGGAAGTGGACAACATGTAAAATTTAAAGGGATTATAAAAAGTGTACTTTTTTTCCCACCTATAATTATGTTTTTTATAACTGTTCTTGCAAAAAACTTTGAAGTTCCAAATTTTATAATGAATACAATGGAAACATTAGGTTCAACATTAGTTCCAATAGCTATGATTGCAATTGGTATGAAACTTGAAATCAAAAATATTTTTTATAAATTTAAACTTACAACAGTCGCTATTGTTATAAAAATGTTTATAGTACCTATAATAGTATTAGTTCTATTTCAAATTTTATATAATGTAGATGACACTTGGAGTAAAACAACAATTTTAGAAGTTGCTATGCCCCCTATGACTATGGCTGTAGTTCTAGCTATTAAAGGTGGTCTTGATGAAAGATTAGCAATAAATACATTAGTATTTGGTGTTCTTTTATCTTTATTGAGTGTTACAGGGTTTTATTATTACTTAGCTTAAGTTTGATAATAAACTCTGCACCTTTATATTCTTTTCCTTGATATTCAAATTTATCATTTGATACTTCAATTCTACCAAACATATGTTTAACAATGATTTGTTTAGTCATATATAATCCTATACCTGTTCCACCATTATCTTCTTTTGTAGTAAAATTTTGATCAAAAACTTTATCAATAACTTCAGTTGATATTCCTCCGCCATTATCTTTTATCTTAATAACTGCATAATTATCAACTTTTTCAAGGGATATAAATATAACTCTATTTTCACTTCTTAAAAGATTTTGAAGAATAACTTCTTTTGCATTTTGAAGAATATTTAAAATTGCTTGCTTAAATTCATTCTCATATCCATATGTTAATATAGTATCATCAAGATTTAAAACAAGTTCAATATGATTTTCAGAGAGAGAAGCTTCTGTGATAGTTACACTATTTAAAATCTTTTTTGAAAGATTAAACTCTTTTTTTGCCTTATCTGCATTATAAAAGTCTCTGAAATCATCAATTGTTGTAGATAAATGTTTAGTAGTTTTTACAATCTTGCTTAATGATGACATTGCTTCTGATTCATTATAGTTTCCAAACTCAATATTAAAACTTAATCCACTAGCCATTGTACTTATAGCACTTAAAGGTTGTCGCCATTGATGTGCAATATTACCAATCATTTCACCCATTGAAGCTAATTTTGCTTGATGATAAATAATTGATGATTTTTTCTGACTCTCTTTAACTTCTTTATCAATTTTTATTTGTAATTCTTTATTTGCAGTTTCTAGTTGTTCATTTAATCTTTTTAATTTATTGATATCATCTTGGGCTTTATAAATAGAGATTCCTATAAAGGAACTAATCATAGATATCATCTCTTTATCTTTTTATTATAAGGGATTAATTACCATCTTCTGATTTGTTTAATAATTGTATTACACCAAGATTTTTATTTTCAATTGGGTGTATAATTGGAGAAGTCATTATAGACTTTGTTCTATAATTAAATCTTTTATCAAACTCTTTTACACCTAAAAAATCAAACTCTTTTGCCTCATAAACGTCATCTATTACTATGATTTTATTTGAAACAAAAGATTGGACAGCTAAATATTTTTCATGTTCACTTAGTGGAAGTTTTATATCTTTTAATGCGTAGAATTGTCTATAAATATTTTCATATGACATTGCATCATTTTGAAAAATATTAAAAGAGAGGGAATCTCCTTCATTTATATATATACTTCCAGCTTCAGAATTTAATATAATTCGAGTTTGTTTTAAAATCTCATGAAGTAGTACATCAAAATCATTTACTTTAAATAAATTTGGATTATAGATATGACATAAGTCATCTTCATGTTTCATAAGAATTCACTTTATAATTATTTTTTACATAATTATAACAAGTTATTCTAAAAAATCACCCTCTTTTAATCTTTTTCCACGGAGATAATCAACAGCACTAACTGCTTTTTTAGATGGAGCTTGTAAAGTCTCTATTTTTAAACTTCCTTTTTCACATCCAATAACTACATACTCATTTGTTAACTCTAAAATCTTACCCTTCTCATTTACTGATATATTTTCAACTAGTTCAATATCTTTTATCTTTAATCCTGAATCTAAAAATACACCTGGCCAATAGGAATATGCTTTATATTTTAAATGAAGCTTTTTTGCAGATTTAAAATTAACTAAGCCATGCTCTTTTTTAATCTTTTTACAAAAACTAACCTCAGAATCATTCTGTTTTTTAGGTTGAATTTTTTCAAAGTTATCTAATGTTGTGATGGTGAGTTTTGCAGCTATTTCTGAAAGTTTTTCAAAGGCTTCAGAAACTTCCATTTTTGGTGTAATTTTTAAATATTGTAAGCCTAAAATATCACCTGAATCTAAGCCCTCTTCCATAAACATTGAAGTAACACCTGTAAACTCATCATCATTTAAAAGTGATTCTTGAATTGGACTAGCTCCTCTATACTTAGGAAGTAAAGAAGCATGAAGGTTTATACATGGTGCAATATCCAAAATCTCTTTTGGTAAAATTTGTCCATATGCTGCAACTATAATAAAATCAGGATTTAAATCTTTAATCTGTTGTGTAACTTCCACATTTCCCTTCAGTTTAATAGGTTGAAAAATTGGTAGTTCAAGATTTTTATCTAAACAATACTGTTTTATATGTGGAGGGGTAATAATTTGCTTTCTTCCAACAGGTTTATCAGGCTGAGTAAAAAGTCCAACTATTTCATAGCAACTTCTTAAAAGTTCATCAAAAATTTTTGTAGCATAATCTGGTGTTCCCATAAATAGAATTTTTTTACTCATAAGTTTCCCTTTTAAATGTTCTTTTTTAAAGAACTTAAAATTTTATAGCTTGAAAGAGAACAATTTTTTGTCCTCTTTTTAAATTAATTTTTTGGAATAAAAAGTGTTCCACTTTTATGATTCTCATCAACTAAAAAATCATAAGCATTTGTTAAGTCAAATCCAGAAGACAAGTACATAGTCTTACCTCTTTGCATTAAAAAATTAGCAGCTTTTAACTTAGTAACTATTCCTCCAGTAGCAAATTCTGAATTTGGAGTATGTTTCATTTGAAGTTCATCATCTGCAATAAAATCAACAATTTTTCGCATTTTTGCATCTGGATTTTCATGAGGATTACAATCATATAAGCCATCAATATCAGATAAAATCGCTAATATATCTGCATCAAAAAAGTATGCTGCATGAGCTGCAAGTTGATCATTATCTCCAAAAAGTAGTTCTTTATTTGCGATAACATCATTTTCATTTAATATAGGTGTTATGTTATTGCTAAGTAATATTTCCATGACACCTTTAGCATTTGCAGATCTTTTTCTTGAATCAAAATCTTCTTCAACCAAAAGCATTTGAGCACATTTTAAACCATGTTCTCTAAATCTTTTTTTATAATGTTTCATCAAAAGTGGTTGACCTATTGCCGCTAATGCTTGTCTATTTAAAACCTCTTTTTTATCAAGATTTAATACAGTGTTGCCTGCTGCAACTGCACCTGAAGATACTAATATTACTTCATATTTCTTTTCAAGTTTTAATTTTGCAATTAAATCAACTAAATTATTAAGTCTTTGAACTGCTAAAAGATTATCTTCTCTTAATACTGCACTTCCAACTTTAATTACTATTCGTTTCATTTTTGTCTTGTCCTATTAAATCATATAATGCATATCTAATTGAATTTGTATTTAAATGAGTTACTGATGAAATTGGTAAAATAAAAAATGGTTTTTCTTTATCAAATCTTGAAAAAGTCAAATCTTGTACATAGTAAGGTAGTTTTTTATCAAAACCAAAATCATTTGAACCACTAACTTCTAAGCCTAAATCTTCAATAAATGCTTTTATATCTGCTTCAATATCTTCACCATAATATGCATCAGTTTTTGTTAATGCAATTGCAAAGTTTCTACCAGATAATTCTGTTGAAAACTTTTTAACTTCCTCTTTTAAAACTTCATACTGTTCGATAGTTGTTCTATAGTTTGCAATATCAATCATAAATAAAAGAGTTTTAGTTCTCTCAATATGTTTTAAGAACTCTAAACCTAGCCCTCTTCCATCACTTGCTCCATCAATAATACCAGGAATATCTGCCATTACAAATGAATTATAATCTCCTACTTCTACAACTCCAAGCTTTGGAGTAAGTGTTGTAAATTCGTAATTTGCAATCTCAGGAGCTGCATTTGATGTTGTTGAAATAAGTGTTGACTTACCTACATTTGGATACCCAACAAGACCTACATCTGCAATTAGTTTTAGTTCCATTCTAATAGTTTTTGATTGACCAGGAAGTCCAGGTTGTGAATATGTTGGTCTTTGGTTACTCGCATTTTTAAAGTGAGTATTACCTAGTCCACCTTTTCCTCCTTCTAAAAACAACTCTTTTTGTCCGACTTCTAACATATCTAATAGAACTTCACCAGTTTCATCATCAATTATTTGAGTTCCAGGAGGTACTATCAATACTAAGGCTTGTGCAGACTTACCAGTTTTATTTCTACCTTCACCTTGTTTTCCATTATCTGCTTTAAGAACAGCTCTACCTTTATACCATGAAAGTGTATCAGTATTGTTATCTACTTGAAAGTAAACATCTCCACCTTTTCCACCATCACCACCGTCTGGTCCACCTTTAACAACAAACTTTTCTCTTCTAAAAGATGCACAACCTTGTCCACCTTTTCCAGAAGTAACTGTAAATTTAACACTATCTACAAACATAATATTCCTTATAAGTGGTTTCTTTTTATAAGAAACTCTAAAACTTAAGAGGTATTAAGAATCTCCTGCCTAAGCACTCTCTTTCTTAAATCCTAAACAAAAGTTATTAATAATCAGATATCTATTTTAAATCTCTCATTACTAATAACTAAACAAAAAAAGGGTGTAGGCAAAAAGCGCTACACCCTTTTACAAATTTAATTAAATT
>JDSF01000589.1_pt1 | contig 9779 bp, 13 predicted proteins | sample 199441 | NCBI WGS metagenome assembly JDSF01 (sample SAMN02592751, study PRJNA231836) | bioreactor metagenome | isolation source: continuous culture bioreactor denitrification-DNRA | place: Germany: Bremen
ATTGTCTGGAAGTATCTCTTGCAAGGAGGGGACGCAGGACCGATTAACTGGTTTCTCTCCCTCATTGGGATAGAAGGTCCAAACTGGCTCTTTGAGAAAGGGTGGGCGATGGCCAGTGTCATCGTCAACAGGGTTATGAAGAACTTGGGAATGAACGTGCTCATTTTCATGGGTGCTGTACTCAATATGCCAGGCGATGTCATTGAGGCAGCCCGTATTGATGGAGCAAAGCGTTTTACGCTCTTTTTTTTCAAGATAAAGCTTCCTCTGCTGATGCCCACTATCATGATGGTTGCCATTGTTACCATCATAGGATCGATGCGTGTCTTTGATACCATCAAGTTGATGACCGATGGAGGGCCCGAAGGGTCCACCATGGTAATGGTCTACTATATCTACCATCAGGCGTTCCGTATGTTCGATACAGGCTTTGCATCAGCCCTGGCTGTAGTACTGTTTCTTATTGTACTCGTCTTGACCGCCCTGCAGTGGTTCTCCAGAAAAAGGATCTCCTTCTATGAATCGTAAGTATTTGAAACAGGCTCCCTACGCCTTGCTTGTTGCATTGCTGACCCTCTTGTTCGTCTATCCATTCTGGTGGATGGTTGTGAACTCACTCAACAGTAGTGCTGAGATATTTGGTGTGCCAAGATTGCTTCCGACCTCTTGGGCTTTCTCGAATTATCTTGATATTTTTTTTACTGTTCAGCCCTTTGCACGGCACTACCTCAATACGTTGGCTGTTGCCTTCGTAGGGACTGCAGGCAATGTCTTGCTTGCAGCATTGGCTGGATATGCATTTGCGAGAATGCGGTTTCCCTTACGTAATGCTGCATTCCTGCTTCTGCTGACAGCCTGATGATGCCTATCGAGGTAACCATCATCCCTCTTTTCTTCCAGATGCGAGGATGGGGAGCCCTGGATACCTTGATCCCCCTGATGTTGTTGCCAATTTTTGGTAGTCAGGGAGCTTTCTCGACATTCATGCTCAGGCAGTTCTATGTAACGGTACCTAATGAGTTGGAAGAGGCTGCGAGAATCGATGGGTTGAACCCTCTGGGCATCTTCTTGAAGATTATGCTCCCAGTTGCCACCCCTGTACTCAGTTCTGTTGCCATTCTGGCTTTCATTGCTGTTTGGAATACCTATTTGGAGCCACTGGTATTCATCAGTTCCCTGGAAAATTTTACGCTCCCACTCTCTTTGACCAACTTCAATGATACCTATGGGTTACCTCAGTGGCATCTGCAGTTGGCAGCAACTACCCTGTCGATTCTACCGATCATGGTGGTCTATCTGCTGTTCCAGCAGAAAGTCACCGATGCATGGTAAACACGGGATTGAAATAAATAAGGATAATTACATGAATGCACTCTATGATACACACTATGATTTGATTGTTGTCGGCGGAGGGATCGCCGGTAGCATGGCGGCTACTGCCGCCGGCAGGGAAGGGCTAAGCGTTTTGCTGATCGAGGAAGAAGGCTTCCTCGGGGGGAAGTCTCACTGCCGGAGGAACGGGTCCCATGATGACATTCCATGCAGGAGAGACCCAGGCGGTTCGTGGTCTGCCTGATGAAATGATACAGCGATTGATGGACAAAGGCCTCTCGGTAGGACATATTCCTGATTCCACGGGGTATACCTACACAGTCACTCCTTTCGATGCTGAAGGTATGAAACGAGAGTTGGAATTGATGGTTCAGGAAGCAGGAGTACAGTTGCTCTTCCATACCACAATTGTGGAGGCTGTGACCGATCAGGGAATACTGAAGCGTATTACCTGTCTCTGCGCTGGAAATCTTTTCACCCTTTCGTCTTCCTATTTCATTGACGCTTCTGGGGACGCAGACTTGATTGCCATGGCAGGCATCCCCTTCGAACAGGGCAGAGAAGAGGACGGCAAGGACCAGCCAATGACAATGAACTTCAAGCTTGTTGATGTCGACATCCAGACGATCAGGAACTTGATGGACACAAATGTTGAGCTTTTCCCTTTCCTGGCTCCAAACCCAGGAATTCAGCATAGGGCAAGCAGACTCTCCTTTTCCGGTTTCCAGGATATCATGAGACAAGGTATGGAAACAGGAGAAATTACCTTCGATCGAGATATCGTGCTCTGTTTTGAGACCAATGCCAAGAATGAGGTCATCGTGAACATGACACGTGTCTTGGAAAAGAATCCGGTTGATCCCATCCAGCTCAGTGAAGCAGAGATGGAAGGTCGGCGCCAGGTTTGGGAGCTGTATGGATTCCTCAAGAAACATATCCCAGGCTTTGAACAGGCAAGAATGACCTATAGTGGACCACGTATCGGGGTGCGAAGTTCTCGCCGTCTGAAAGGGTTTTATAGGATCTCTGTAGAGGATCTGCTTTCTGAGAGAGTTTTTTTGATGATGCCATTTCAGCTTGTGGGTATCCCATCGATATCCATTCCCCCCCCGATGGAGCTGCCACTGATTCCCGTTTCCTCAGGGATGGTGGGTATTACACCATTCCCCTTAGATGCCTGCTCAATGAACAGGTGAGTAATGTATTGGCCGCAGGAAGGAACATCAGCTGTGAGTTCGCAGCTCATGCAAGCCTCCGTGTCAGTCCCTCCAGTGGGGCGATCGGACAGGGAGCTGGTACTGCGGTTGCAGTAGCCGTTGAGACAGGAAAGGACCTTTTTTCATATACCCATGGACGTTTTACATGCTAAACTGCGTACTGCAGGAGCATTTTTAGGATGAAGACGTTCAAACGGGTCACTCTGCAAGATGTCGCCAGAGAGGCCCATGTATCATATGCATCAGTCTCTGCTGTCCTTAACGGTAAGGACGGCAAGAGTATCCGTGTGGGGAAGCAAACCAAGGAGAAGATTCTTGAGTGTGCTGAACGGTTGGGCTACGTGCCCAACATGGCAGCAAGAAAGCTCAAGAGCGGATCAACTACCCTGATTGCTGTCTTTACCTATGAGCCGATGTTTCCTGTTGAGTCGGAGAACGAGTATTACCGGTTCTTCGTCGGGATTCAGGAGACTGCCGAAAAGTTAGGGTATGACATCCTGATCCTGAACAACCGCCCCACTGAAGAGAATTCGAGCAGAATTGCGCTTGCTGATGGTGCTGTCATGATGGGTGTAAACCGTGATGACAAGGGAGTTGAGCGTTTGGTAAAAGCTCACTTTCCCTTGGTGTTTGTCGGAAGACGTGAGGTTGCCGACGCGTACACCCATTGGGTGACCTTTGCCTACCAAGAGGTCATTGAAAAGATGGTTGACCATCTTGCCCTTGTATGTCGGAAACAGTGTCTTGTGTATGTTGAGACGAAGGAACAAGAGCGGGAACCGAGAAAGGATAAGCGATCTTTCTTGCTTGCTGCTGCCGAGAAGCGAGGGATTACAATACATGTGGTTGAGACTGATGAGCACTACCAGTTGAGCCAGAATGATTTCGACCTAATCAAGGAGTGCCAGGTGGCAGTCTTTGATCGTATTTTCTTGCTGGATCCCTTTGAACGTGATTTACAACGGATGGAGATGAAGCTTGGACAGGATGTCTGGGGTGCTGTGCTGGAAGATGACTGGTTAGGTGGGCATGAGCACTGGACGCGTTGGTCGAACCAGCGTCTGGAACTTGGCTCTCTTGCCGTTGAGTATCTTTCTCAAATGTTGGAAAAACACTCTCTTGAGGGTGCAAGAAAGTTTACTCCCTTGCACTTGGTGATCAGCGAGAGTTCAGCGTTTCCTGAGTAATACACCATAGCTTGTGTTACCGTACCCCAAATAGATCTGGATCCTTCAGCAACAAATCCCTCACAGCCTCATAGGCTGGTTGGGTCTTATGGTAGCGTACCATTGCATCTCCAAGCGTTCCTTCTTTGAGTATCCCTTTTTCTCTCAGATAGGGTTCCACTCGAGGAAAGTTCTCTCCTACCTGCGCTGTATGGTTCTTGACCGGAGTAGGGATAAGTGTGCCGTCAGCAAGTCTGGTGAAGAGCATATTCATCGTTTCGCTCAGCCTGAGGGGGGATATCCAGCCACTCTTCAACCCCATGGAAGAAGGTGTCCCGGTTAAGAGTAACCCCCACCAAAAGGATGGTTGCATTACGGTCAAGCAACTTCCCCCACGATCCTGTACGGCCACAGGGAGTATTCTGCATATGATCTTCAGCAATGAAGGCTTCTGCTTCTGTTCCGAACGCTGCTACCGAATGGGTTGGATGTGCACTACGATGGCCTCGTCCATCCTTTCTTGCCAACTCTGGGATGATTCCGATACAGCTCTCTGTATCATTGACACTGTAATAGGGTTGATTCGAGTTCACATTGTTCCAGGTATGGGTGGGAAATACCATCAAACCATCTTTCATATAGGTGACCATGGCATCGATCACGGTCTGGGGGCCTCCCTCAACTTCGCCTAGGCTCTTGTATGAGAAGTGGGCGAGTACCGTTCCTTTTGGGTCAAGACCCATATGTTCCAGGTCCCTGATTAAACTCTGTTTTGTATGCATGGTGCTATCATGGCATAGGAGGATGGGCAAATCAAGGAGCAGTTTTTCAAAGAATCATAATGACAATGCAAGCTTCAAGGAGTAGAATACAAGAAATGAGGATATATCTATGAATCAGAAATTTGACCAACTCTATAATGACTACAAAAACACGCTTCTAGAGAGTATATTGCCCTTTTGGCTTCAATATGGGTTTGACAAAACATATGGTGGCTTGTATACAGGTTTAGACCGTAATGGGACTTTGCTTGAGACGGATAAGTCGGTTTGGTTTCAAGGCCGTGCACTGTGGGTATATGCAACTGCATACCGTCAGATGGAGAAGCGGAGTGAATACCGCGAGGTGTGTGATTCCTTGGTATCTTTCATTGAAAATCACTGTTTCGACCCCTCAGATGGACGCATGTATTTCCGGGTAAGCCAAGAGGGAAATCCGGTAGTGAAGCGCATTCGCTACGTATTCAGTGAGACATTTGCCATCCTTGGCTTTGCTGCCTATAGCAGGGCTTTTAATAAGCCTGAATATGCAATGAAGGCGTATGAGTTGTTTAGGAAGGTTGAACGATATCTTCAGGAACCAGGAGTGCTTGTTCCCAAGTTTGAGCGAGAGAGCAAGGGGTTTGGTCTTCCCATGATTCTTCTCAATACCGTCAGTGAATTGAGAGAAGCACTTCCTGAGAAGAGCGAGGAGCTGACTCGTTCCATTGATGGATACATCAAGGAGATTGAGGTCTTCTTTGTCCGTCCAGAACTCAAAGTGGTTGTAGAACAGTGTAATCCTGATGGGACGTTACAGCTTGACCACTTCGAAGGTCGGCTTCTAAACCCAGGGCATGCTATTGAGGGAGCATGGTTCATCCTCGCTGAAGCGCAGAAGCGGGGTGGTGATACCGAACTTATGCACCTTGGTATGACGATGCTGGACTGGATGTTTGCCCGTGGTTGGGATGGGGAGTATGTGGGATCATCTACTTCCGTGATGCCCTTGGAAAGAGTGCAACCGAGTACTGGCATGACATGAAGTTCTGGTGGCCACAGTGTGAGGCAGCCATTGCAAACCTACTTGCCTACAGTATGAATGGGAAGCAGGAGTATCTGCATCAATTTGAACAAGTCGACAAATACATCAAGACTCATTTTCTCGACGAGGAGTATGGCGAGTGGTTTGGGTATCTCCATCGAGACAACTCACTCTCCACTCCCTTGAAGGGGAATATGTACAAAGGACCATTCCATATTCCAAGAATGTATCTGGTAGCCTGTGAAATCCTTGATGGGTTGAGGCAGTAGCATAAAAAGATTGGAGCTATGCAACACATTGGGTATAGCTGTGTGTATCCAGCGCCCTAAAGGGGGGACGATTTAGTAGGTTGAAACTAGCGTATGATTACTCATGGTTACTTGCCTAGAATTGCATAACCCGCTATACAATAACCGATGGATACACGCAGAGCCCACCTTACCATGATGATCAAGCCAGCTTCAGCTGCGTGCAATCTTCACTGTGATTACTGCTTCTACTTTGATGAGGCAGATACCCGCGTGGCGGGTATTCGTCCATTGATGAGTCACTCCGTTGCAGATGCAATCATTCTGAAGAGCTTGGAGGCTGCAAAGCACTGTTCCTTCGTATTTCAGGGTGGAGAACCCTCTCTTGCAGGGCTTCCATTCTTTGAATACTTTGTGCGTAAAGTTGCTGCAAGCAAGAAGGAAGACTCCCTGGTGACCTATGCCTTCCAGACCAACGGAATGTTGCTTGATGAAAAGTGGGCAAGATTTTTTTTCAAAGAACATGATTTCTTGGTAGGGGTCTCCCTTGATGGGCCTCCTCGTCTCAATGACCTACACAGAAAAGATAGGGACGGGGGAAAAAGCGGAAGGAAGGTTCTACAGGCTATCTCTCACTTGGAGAGAGAAGGGGTGGAATTCAACATCCTGAGTGTAGTCACCAATGATTTGGCACAAAATATCGGTATGGCATATCCCTACTTCGTGGAACATGGGCTTACTTACCAACAATATATCCCATGTATGGACATGCTTGACGGAGAGAAACGGTTTCTCACTGCCACCGGTTATGGTCAGTTTTTAAAGGACCTGTTTGACCTCTGGTTTGCATCCTACCAAGCGAAGAGGCCAGTCTCAGTCAGATTTTTTTTGATAACCTTGTTGGAATGATAGCTGGATATCCCCCTGAGGCTTGTGATATGGCTGGGGTGTGTTCTATCCAGTATGTAGCAGAGAGCAATGGAGATATCTATCCCTGTGATTTTTTTTACTGCCTCGATTCGTATCGGCTCGGTAATATCACAGAAGATGAAATTGTATCGCTTAATGAGAAGCGGACTACCCTTAGGTTCATTGAGGATTCTCCCAATTCAATTGATGATTGTGCTTCCTGTCCTTGGAAAGCTCTTTGCAGAGGTGGCTGTAAGCGGTATCGTGATGAGGAAGGGTATCGCTTCTGTGATTCCATGAAAATATTTTTTCCCTATGCTATAGAAAGGCTTGAATTGGTTGCCAAGCAGATGCTTGCATTGTAGGAGGAGAGATGGCAGATGTACTGATTCGTGAGCAAAAGAAGAGGCCAGAGATCAATCTGAAATTCTTCTTTAAACTCTTTTGGACAACATTCTCCCTGAGTCTGTTCACCTTTGGTGGTGGTTTTGTCATCATCAGTCTAATGCGTAAGAAGATGGTGGTAAAACTCGGCTGGATTAACGATGAAGAGATGCTCGATTTCATCACTATCGCCCAGTCTTCCCCTGGTCCCATTGCTGTCAACGGTTCCCTGATGGTGGGCTATCATTTAGCTGGTGTTCCCGGTGCCTTGGTTGCTACCTTGGTACCATCCTTCCCCCCCCATGATAATCCTGACGCTCGTAAGCCTTGGCTACAAGGCAGTTCAGGATAACCTTTGGATTGCTGCAGCCTTTCATGGAATGCGTGCTGTTGTTGCGGCTATAGTTCTTCAGGTTACCTGGGCATTGTTCAGACCGTTGTTGAAGAAGAAGCAAATACTTCCAATCCTCCTCTTTGTCCTGAGTTTTAGTGCGTTGTTTATTTTCAAGGTGAACATCATGTTGGTCATGGTAAGCATAGTAGCCTTCTCGATCATCCAGAGCTTGATCCTGCTCCAGAAGGAGAAGAAACTATGAGCATACTTTTTACTCTCTTCTTCAGCTTTTTCCAGATCGGACTATTCAGCATCGGTGGTGGATACGCCGCCATGCCCCTTATACAAGCACAGACAGTCGACATTCATGGGTGGTTGACCCCCACAGAGTTTGCTGACTTGGTAACGATTGCTGAGATGACACCTGGTCCCATTGCCATCAACTCGGCCACATTTATCGGAATGAAAGTAGCAGGGATTGCTGGTGTTGTGGTGTCTACCTTGGGAAATATCCTGCCATCGGTTATCATCATGTTGCTGTTGGCACGTATCTATGAGAAGTACCGAGAACAAACGTTGCTCAAGCGAGTGCTAGAAGGAGTACGGCCGGTAGTGGTTGCCGCCATCTTTACCGCTGGGCTCTCTTTGTTACAGCTTGCGATAGGACATATGGGGCAGATTGATCTCTTTGCCATCATCGTCTTTGTACTTGCCTTTATCTGTTTGAACAGTCGAAAAATACCCTTAGGCCCCATAGTCTTACTCATTTTTGGTGCTATAAGCGGTATTGGGTACGCTGTGGTAACACACGCGCTTCCCTAAGTGTTTTCCCTCCTTTGGTTCTACCCTCGAGAGGATACTGCATAGCTGAGGGACAACTCCTTGGATATCCTACGATTTCAGGGCTGTCAGGCGATTGAACCGATATCAGGAAGGGTTCAACAGAAAGGGCTTGATCGAAAGTAACAGGAAGCGTAGAAAATTGGCATACTATATTACGCAATGGTACTATAAGAAATAAGATGTGAGAGGTTGTATGAAACTAGGAGTTATTGCTGACGATTTTACCGGAGCCGTGGATATAGCGGGCTTCTTGGTAACTGGAGGCATGAGGACGCTCATGTGTGCCAAGCCTGTTGCTACAGGGCAACTTCCTGAGACTGATGCGATTGTCATGAGCTTGAAGATCAGGAGCATTCCCTCCTCTGAAGCTGTAAAGGAGGCTCTCTCAGCGCTTGCTTTCCTTCAGGAAGCTGGTTGCGACCGCTTCTACTATAAATACTGCTCAACCTTTGATTCAACGGAGAAAGGGAATATTGGTCCTATCAGCGATGCCCTTAGGGCTGCGCTGGGACTCTCCAGCACACTTATCTGTCCCTCTCTTCCCATCAATGGAAGAACCGTGTACCACGGTTACTTGTTTGTAGGTGACCAACTGCTCAGTGACTCTCCCATGCGTCATCATCCTCTCAATCCAATGAAGATGTCGAAGCTTGCTGATTTGCTTGCGATGCAGAGTCCTGCAATCAATGGTCATGTATATTATAATGTAGTCAGGAAAGGGGCTACAGCAGTAAAGGATCGAATTGATACCCTTGAAAAGGATGGGGTGAACAACCTTATCGTCGATGTAATCAACGATGAGGACTTAACTACGATAGCCAAGGCAACCGAGGATATGCTTCTTGTCACTGGAGGCTCTGGCTTGGCCCAGGGTATTGGGGTGGTGAGGGCTGAATCCCTTGGAGAGAGAGGCATAGCGAAGCCTGCGTTCCTCTCTAAGAGGACAAAAGCAGTGGTTATCGCTGGTTCCTGTTCAGCAATGATGCAGAAGCAGGTTGCCTACTATAAAGAGAAGGCAAAGAGTTTCAGTATTGATGAGCAAGCTTGTGTGGACGACCCCTCTTATCCTGAGACGCTTGCCAAGTGGGCACTTGCCCACCAGGGAAGTACGCTTGCTCCCATGGTTTTTGCGACTCGCTCACCAGAGGAACTGCAGTATAACCGAGAACGGTTCAAGGGAGTGGAGTTGGCAGGAATCATCGAGCAGGTATTTGGAAGAATGACAGCTATACTCGCACAAGAAGGAGTCGAGACCTTCATTGTTGGAGGAGGAGAGACCAGCGGGGTGGTTGCCTCTACCTTGGGGGGGGTGGATGCCTACCTGATTGGAGAGCAGATAGACCCAGGTGTTTCGTGGGTGCAGTCCTTGGACAGGAAGTACCAATTGGTTTTAAAGAGCGGGAACTTTGGTTGTGAATCGTTCCTTGAGAAAGCACAGGAGTATTATGATGAACGAAATTGAGATGAAACGAGAGCTGGTTGCTTTCGCCTCAAGCCTCTACCAACGGGGATTTGTCGTGGGAAGTGCGGGGAATATCTGTAC
>JDSF01000590.1_pt1 | contig 9776 bp, 11 predicted proteins | sample 199441 | NCBI WGS metagenome assembly JDSF01 (sample SAMN02592751, study PRJNA231836) | bioreactor metagenome | isolation source: continuous culture bioreactor denitrification-DNRA | place: Germany: Bremen
GGTCATCCCTCCTTCCCAGTTGTGAGCAGTCCTGTCTTTAGGGCTGCTCATTTTTCATTGTGTGGAGTACTTGTGTTGGTACGCCAAAACATTCTATACTCCCACATTAGTGGTATTCTAAATATCCAAATGTTATGGTAATTGGGCATCGTGTAACGAAAAGATGTGCCAATGAGAGTACAAGGAGTATGTATGTCAGACATCAACAGAAGCTTGAAAGCTAAACCAAGAACCGAAGATTTCGGTAGTGCCGGTGCACGTCGCCTGCTTCGAGGCGGACAGATCCCAGCCGTTATTTATGGCAAGAAGGATCCGGTGCACATTGCCCTTGATGCCCGGGAATTTTCAAACAAAATGCGTCACTTCTCAGAAACTGCACTTTTAAAGATTGCTGTTGGCAGAAAGCACTATGAAGTATTGTTGAAAGATTATCAGGAAGACCTGATGCGCGGACAGATCAAGCATGTTGACTTCTATGAGGTTACTCGTGGTCAAGCTCTGCGTACCTTGGTTTCCATTGTTCTCAAGGGAAGCCCCATCGGGACCCGTGAAGGTGGTGTCCTTGACCAGGTTCTCCATGAAATTGAGATTGAGTGTCTCCCGAAGGATCTCCCTGATTCAATCGATGCTGATGTCAGCCACTTGGAGATCAACCAGGCATTGCACTTGAGCGATATGCATTTCCCTGAAACCATCAAGGTTCTTGAGGATCTGTCCAGGACAGTTGCTTCCGTTAAGGGAGTAAAGGCTGAGGTTCTTGAGCCTACTGAAGAAGAGGCAGAGGAAGCAGCAGTTGTTTCCGAGGAAGAGTAGGGGGAACAATGCAGTTGATTCTTGGTCTGGGTAATCCCGGTGCCAAGTATGCAAACTCCCGCCACAATGTCGGATTCGATGCAGTGGAAGCTTGCGCAGCGTTTTTTTCAGGTCCGCCTGAGAAAACGCTGTTTTCGTCTTTATAGACAGGCAAAAGTGGGGAGTTCTGTAACCTTGGTTGAGCCACTAACGTACATGAATAACAGTGGGGAAGTCATGCAATACTTTCCTGATGTGAAAGCAGAAGAAATTGTGGTAGTCTGTGACCAGATGGATTTGCCTCCAGGATTGATTAGAATCCGACGGGGAGGAAGTAGTGCTGGTCATAACGGGCTCAAAAGTCTTATTGATGCATTGGGTAGTAGTAATTTTACCCGCATCTATATTGGGATAGGCAGGCCTGCTGAAGGGGTATCTGTGGTGGATCATGTCCTCTCTCGTGATTCCTCTTTGGCATTACAGGAAGGCATCATACTTGCTTCCTCAGCACTACAGGATCTGGTCAATGGAAAGTCCACGGAGGAGGTAATGCTTGCCTACAACAGACGCAATCGTTCCTAAGACAATCCAAGAATTTCTTACATCTCATCATATAAAAAAGGATTCTCGAATCGCTGTGGCTTTTTCTGGAGGTAGTGACTCCCTAGCCTTGCTTTTGGGCTTCTCCACCTTGGTTACGAGGGGTCAAATCTCTGTTTTCTATGTAAATCATCATTTACGATCAGAGCAAGAGCTCTCACAGGAGTTGCAGCTTTGTCTTTTGAATTGTAAAAAAAAGTTGGGATTTTCTCTTGAGGTTCTTGATTTGGGGAAAGGAAGCGTTGAATCTCAAGCGAAGCGAGATGGGCAAGGCATAGAATCGGCCGCAAGAACACTTCGTTATGAGGCCCTGTATGCCGCATGCAGGAAACAGGATTGTGCCTACCTTGCCACTGCACACAATGCGGACGACCAGATGGAGACCTTGTTGATGCGTCTATTTCAGGCGGCCTCGGTTTCTTCTCTCAAGGGGATTGCTGCTTTTAATACGACCTCTGGCAGTCCTGCACTGATCAGGCCATTGCTTACGCTTCCTCACAGAACCCTTAGGGAATATGTAGAGGCAGAAGGGTTCCAGTGGGCAGAGGATTCCACAAACGAGCAAGATACCTATTTACGAAATCAGATACGACATACGGTCAAACCTCAGATACTTGCGCTATTCCCGAAGGCCTACAATGCAGTTTCCATCATGACTGGGCGTTTTTCCGATATCGCAAGTATGTTGCAAGCCTGGGAAAATGATGCACTCTCCCACGTGAAAATGTGCAGTGGAGAAGTCAGTTTTTTTTCTCTTGCTTGGTACCAAGGGACAATGAAAGAGATGCGTGAGCGACTTTTGTTTCGTTTGTACGCAGAGGTATGTGCTTCTGAGTCTCAGCGCCTTCGTCAGGCCATGGTTTTACGGTTGCAGGAGCATCTTGATGCCAGCTCCTCAGCTACACGGTTATATATTGAGGCTGGAAGCAGTAGCATAGTGGTCTCGGATGGACAGGTGGTTTGGAGTCAGGTCACTCAGTCTCCACACTTTCTATTTCCTTTACAGAATCCGGGGAAAGTACAGGAAATATTGTTGCCTGGAGGGGTAGTGTTTCGCGTTGATGCACTACAAATTGAAATGGATTCAACATTGCTGATGATTGATGCTGATTCTTTGGATCATGCGGTTGTTCGGTCCGCTGAAGAAGGGGACAGAATCGAGCTGGAAGCTGGAAGTATTTCTGTGTCTAAATTGCTCTCCTCATACCGTATTCCCAAGAGCAAACACCCAACAGTCCCTCTCTTGTGTGACCGTAGTGGAGTTGTAGCAGTATTTGCACGTATGTATGGGGGCAGGGACCGTTTGGCACGTCGTTTCAAGGCTCCCCTTGCCCGAAGATTGACAAATATATATAGTAGTAGAATAAAGGAACAATGACAGTGAAATTGAGAAAAGATAGCCAAGAAAACGGACCGGACAAACAGTCGGACAACCAGGATCCCAACCAGTATTGGCAGGGTCCTCCAAAGAATGACAAAAAGCCTCCTTTCATGACACCGAACAATCCGAAGAATCGTTTTGCCCTGATAGTGTTTGCCACCTTGGCAATTCTATTTGCCTATATGTTTTTTTTGATAGTGCCGCTGGAGCTGAACAGTCGGTACCCTATACTACGTTCATCTCTTATGTTGATTCTGGTCAGGTAACGCAAGTTGAGATCAAGGAACAATCCTTGATTCGATTTGCTTTGAAAAAAATGGGCTTACAGCCCAGACCAGGATACCTTATTTTGATGAGACGCTGCTTGAGTCACTGAAGCAACAGGGTGTCTCGGTTACCGGTTCTATACAGGAAATTTCATTCCTACAAGTAATATTGCAGTTGCTCCCCTGGATAATCTTTATTGGTTTTACCATCATGCTATATCGTCAGTCCAGTGGGCTGAACGGCAAGATGATGTCAACGCTTGGTAAGAGCAAGGCAAAAGAGTATATGGAGACTGATACGAAGACTACCTTCAAGGATGTAGCTGGCCAGATTGAGGCTAAGTACGAATTGGAGGAGGTGGTCTCATTTCTCAAGCATCCTGATCACTTCACCAAGGTGGGAGCGAAAATTCCCCGTGGTGTTCTGTTGGTAGGCCCTCCTGGAACTGGTAAGACTCTGCTTGCAAAAGCAGTTGCCGGTGAGAGTGGTGTTTCATTCTTTCATACCAGTGGTTCTGACTTTGTAGAGATGTTTGTAGGTATGGGAGCTGCCCGTGTACGTGATTTGTTTGAACAAGCCCGTAAGCATTCCCCCTGTATTCTGTTCATTGATGAACTTGATGCGGTCGGACGTACCCGTGGTGGTGGTCTCGGTGGTGGGAATGATGAACGTGAACAGACACTGAACCAGATTCTCGTAGAGATGGATGGCTTTGGCACCACTACCGGTGTTATTGTCATGGCAGCTACCAACCGCCCTGATGTATTGGATCCTGCTTTGCTCCGTCCTGGTCGTTTCGATCGTCAGGTCGTTGTCGATCTACCAGATATTAAGGAACGCGAGGAAATTCTCAGGATTCACTGTAGAAAGATCAAACTGGAGAAGGATGTTGATCTCAAGCGTCTTGCTCGAGGTTCAGCCGGTACCAGTGGAGCCGATCTGGCAAATCTGATCAATGAAGCTGCCCTGTTTGCTGCTCGCAAGAACAAGAGTACGGTGGGTATGGATGAGATGGAAGATGCACGGGACAAGATTCTTCTCGGGGTTGCAAGAAAGAGCCGCGCAATGACTGATGAGGAGAAAAGAGCTACTGCCTATCATGAAGCAGGGCATGCCTTGTTGCACTACTACCTCGAGCATCTTGATCCACTGCACAAGGTAACCATCATTCCTCACGGACGTGCACTCGGGCTCACGGTCAGCCTTCCGGAGCGTGATCCATACACCAAGACTCAGTCCATGTTGAATGACTGGATCAAGGTCTGCATGGGTGGATATGTTGCAGAGGAACTGGTGTATGGGGAAACCACAACCGGTACCAGCAACGATATCAAACAAGCAACCGACCTCGCACGCAGAATGGTTACTGAGTGGGGTATGAGTGGTTTGGGATTTGTCAATCTTGCCGATGAATCTGAACCGCTATTCCTGGGCAGGGAGATTACCCAGCACAAGGATTACAGTGAAGAGACGGCAAAACAAATTGATGCGGAAATCCACAAGATTCTTAACAAGGCTATGGAAGAGACCCGCCAGGTTCTCTCAACGCATCGAGACCAATTGGATACCCTTACCACCGAATTGATTGAGAAGGAGACCTTGGACGATGCACAGATCAGGATTCTCCTGGGTTTTGAAGCTCTCAACGATTTTCAGGGAGAACCATCTGTGAATGAGGAGACTAGTACAGCCTCCCCAGATGAGGATTCTCCTGGTACGCAAGAAGAACCTACAAAAGAATAAGGAATAGTATGCCAGCTGATATTACACTGACACGAAATTTTTGCATCATTGCGCACATTGACCACGGCAAGTCGACGCTTGCCGACCGCTTCATTGAGAAAGCAAAGTTGTATGTGGCTCGTGGTCCTGCACAGGACCAGATGCTCGATAATATGGATATTGAGAGAGAGCGAGGAATTACCATCAAGAGCCAAGCGGTAACCATTCCCTATACGGCTGCTGATGGTAATACGTATGAGCTGAATCTCGTTGATACTCCGGGACATGTTGACTTTTCCTACGAGGTAAGCCGTGCCATCAGCTCGTGTGAAGGAGCATTGTTAATTGTGGATGCCTCCCAAGGAGTAGAGGCACAAACGCTTGCAAACTTGTATATGGCGATGGAGCATAACCTCACCATCATTCCTGTTATCAATAAGATTGATTTGCCTTCAGCTGATATTGATGCTTGCTTGCATCAGATTGATCATGATCTGGGTTTGGAATCTGAGGAAACCGTCTTGGTGAGTGCAAAAACCGGAGTAGGGGTGGATGAGCTTTTTGAGGCAATCGTCAATCAGATTCCTTCCCCTGAAGGGAAGGATTCCCTTCCTCTCCAGGCTCTGATCTTTGACTCCCACTACGATGCATATCGTGGAGTCATTGTTCACTGTCGTGTTTTCGACGGAATCTTGGAAGCTGGATCAGAAGTTCGCTTCATGCATACCGATACTCCCTACAAGGTTGAGGAAGTCGGTTTCTTCCAACTTGGTTTGGTTAAAACAGAAGCGTTGCATGCAGGGGATGTCGGGTACGTCATCACCGGTGTAAAGACAATCAGCGATGTTAGGGTTGGTGATACCATTACCACGGTAAAAAAAATGCTGCAAAGAAACCTCTTCCAGGATTCAAGGATGTAAAGCCTGTAGTTTTTAGTTCAATCTATCCAGTAGATACCAATGACTACGAAGAGTTGGTTAGTGCAATCGAGCGTCTCAAGCTCAATGATGCTTCCTTGATTTATGAGAAGGATAGTTCAGCAGCACTGGGATTTGGATTTAGGTGTGGTTTCTTGGGGATGTTGCATCTTGAGGTAATCCAGGAGCGTATTGAGCGGGAATTCGGGCTCTCAATCGTATTTACCAGCCTTCAGTCAAATACATCGTCCATATGAAGAACGGTGAAGTTGTCAACATTGACAACCCTCTTGAGTATCCTGACCCAATGCGGGTTGAATATGCAGAGGAACCCTTCATTCAGGCAAATATCATTACACCCTCCCAGTTTGTGGGCCCCCTGATTACACTCTGTATGGAAAAACGCGGAGTTCAGGTTGGAATGAATTACCTTGATGAGAAGCGCGTTGAATTGATGTATGAGATGCCCTTGAGTGAGGTTCTCTTTGAGTTCTACGACCGTATGAAGTCTGTGAGCCGTGGATATGCTTCGTTCGATTACCAATTGATAGGCTACAAGCGTACCGATTTGGTGAGGTTGGATATTCTCGTTAATGGAGAACCGGTAGATGCCCTGAGCCAGCTTGTTTTCAGGGGTAGCAGCCAATTGCGTGGAAAGCAGGTTTGTGAGAGGTTGCGGGGAGAGATTCCCCGTCAGCAGTACAAGATTGCAATCCAGGCAGCTATCGGTGGTACCATTGTAAGCAGAGAGACCATCACCGCATTCCGCAAGGATGTCACAGCTAAATGTTATGGTGGTGATATCAGCAGAAAACGCAAGTTGCTCGAGAAACAGAAAGAGGGTAAGAAACGAATGAAAATGGTTGGGAATGTGGAAATACCACAGAGTGCATTCCTTGCTGTTTTAAAGAGTGATGACAGCTCCAAGTAATGCTATTGTCCAATTCATTGTTGTTCTCGTTAGTGGCTGGGTGTATACTCGTTGCAAGAAAGGATTACTTCAAGGGAGTGTAGTATGTTGACCAAACAAGTTGTTGCCCAAACTAATGAAGGGCAGCCCATTTATCTGATAACGCTTTCCAGTGGTACATATTCCGCTGAAATTTTAAGCTTAGGGGCAAATCTCAAGACACTTAAAACCCCAGATCGGAATCAGAAAGTAAGAGATATTGTGCTTGGATTTGAAAACCCTCTGGATAACTTGACTTCCACTACCTACTTTGGGCAAGTCGTTGGACGATTTGCCAATCGTATAGCAAAAGGTACGTTCTCCTTGGACGGAAAACAGTATACCTTAGATACCAATGAAGGGGAGAACTCCCTTCATAGTGGGAAGAGTAATTGGGGTTGGCGGAATTGGCATGTTGAAACCTTTGAATGGGATGGAAATCCTGGTGTAGTACTGAGTCTGTTCAGTCCTGATGGGAGGGTGGATTCCCTGGCAATGTGAATTGTACCGTCTCTTATGTGCTTACCAAGAACGGAGAGCTGCGTATCGAGTATGAAGCAACAGCTTCCCAAGCTACCCCGATCAATCTGACCAATCATAGTTATTTCAATTTACGAGGCGCTGGTAGTGGGGAAATTACCGCTCATGAAGTGAAACTTGCTTGTGACCGATATCTGGAGATAGATAACCACCTTGTTCCTACAGGAAAAGTGCTTCCTGTGCAGGGTACTGCTTTTGATTTCACCAAGGGAAAACCATTGGGTAAGGATATTAAAGAAGCTGGTGGGTATGATCATTGTTTCATTCTTGAGCAGACACCTGTTGCAAAACCTGTTGAATTTGCATGGATATATGAACCTGTTTCTGGCCGGACCATGAAGATCAAGACAACCTTGCCTGCCGTGCAGATGTACAGCGGAAATTTTCTGGATGGAAAAGATATAGGGAAAGGTGGGGTAGCCTATCACAAACATGGTGGAGTCTGCTTTGAAACCCAATTCTATCCAGATGGACCTAATCATGAAGCGTTTCCTTCTTGTATTTTCAGCAAAGAGAGACCTTACAAGCATACGACTGTATTCTCATTTGGTGTGAAATAAGTACGATTGTGTCGACACCTACTTGCAATATTAGGTGTAGCTATAGTAGAAAGAGTGAAAATCGGCTGAAGGGAGTATTGAATGAAAGAGGTGAAAATTATCGGGATTACCGGTGGCTCAGGTTCCGGAAAATCCACGATTGTGAAGAAAATCAGTGAGGTTTGCACGGATTTTGTATTTATTCCCCAGGACAACTACTATCGTTCAGCCACTTTCATAAGCAACGCAAATATTACAGCATTCAATTTTGACCATCCTGATGCATTTGATATGGAGCTATTGCATGAACATCTGAAGACACTCAAGGAAGGCAAACCCATTGAGATGCCTCAGTATGATTTTGTGCATCACCGAAGAAAGGATGAAACAGTACCGGTGGCAGCAAGAAGTCTGGTAATTATTGAAGGATTGATGATTCTGCATGATAGCAATATTCGAGATTTGTTGGATTTGAAACTATATGTTGATACTCCTGATGATATTCGCTTCATCAGAAGGTTGAAACGTGATATCGCAGAGCGTGGAAGAACCGTCGAGAGTGTATGTACACAGTATCTTGAGGTAGTGAGGCCAGGGCATTTTAATTTCATCGAGCCTACCAAGGCATTCGCGGACTTGATCATTCCTGAGGGTGGTTACAATGAGAACGCTCTTTCGGTACTTATTCCCTTTGTAAAGGAACTTGCCGGGTGATCAGCGTTTTCTAAAGAGGGTAAAGCCGTCTTTTATTGCTTTCCAAGACCAAGAATCTGGAACTGGGTCATCCCCTCCATAAAACCATCGACTGCAACGGATGATCCTAGCAAACCCCATGATAAAGCCTTTCACAATTCCATGTTTTGTCACGGAGTCTACCATATAAGATGAGCAGGTAGGATGGTACAGGCAGCTCCCACCACCAAAAAAAAGGTGACAAAATTCCTTTGTAGAGGTACACTGGGATGAGAAATATCTGTCTTAGCAGCCAAAGGATTTTTTTTCATGAGAACATTCTATTGAGCGATTGTAAAAGTTGCAACAAGTAGATACACTGGTAAGGTAGACATTTGACTTGTAACGTGATAATCGTTATGATAGTGAAAAATTAAGAAATTGAGCAATTGTATGGAGGAATAGGTATATGGCAGGTAACGTATCCAAGAACGCACGCCGCGAAGGTGCAAAAGCAATGACCAGTCGCTGGGGTGGTGCTATCAAGATGAAAGCAGTTTTCGAGAATGGAAAACTTCGTCATGTGGCATATTGCGAGAAATCAGGTAATACTGCTCGCAAGCCCAAAGATTTGATGTAAGGAATTAGCGTCAAGAAAAAATAACCCTTAGCCTGTGATATATAGTATCGCAGGCTTGTTTTTTTGCTAAATCTTCCGGAAAATCACCATTTTTCCCGTATTTTTAATGTATCCGTTTCAAGTAGTGTGTGTTATAGTGTTGATGAGTACGTATACAACGACACATGAGAACGTCATGAGGAGGAAACACGTGAAACGTCTTTCAAGAACAATTATGACAGCAATGCTGGTAGCTTTGTTGGCTTTTTCCCTTGTTGGCTGTAAGAGCACTGCAAAGGTAGAACCAATCCCCCCCAGCTCCTGTTGAACCCGCTCCAGAGCCGGTAACCCCCGTAGAACCCGCTCCAGAGCTCGTAGAGGTGCCAGAACCAGAACCGATGCCAGAGCCGGCTCCACCTGCACCAGCACCAGTAGCTGAGGAACCAAAGGAATTGGTATATCCCTATGGTGTGCAGGAGATCGTAAAGAATGATGACGGAGCGAAGGTATTCGATCTGATTATTGTACATACCAACGACCTGAACGGTAACATCTACAGCGAGAACGGCGGACTTGGTCTTGCAAGACTGTCCACTGCTCTGAAAGCTGGCCGTGCACTTACCGACAACTGGTTGCTGCTGAACAGCGGCAATGTCGGCGAAGTACCGGCTGAAGCTGCGATGCTGGCCGCCAATGTGGTTGATGAGCTCGGCTACGATGCCTATACCCCACAGGCAGTGCAGCTGGCTACCGGTATTGCCGGGACGAAGAAGGCCCT
>JDSF01000592.1_pt1 | contig 9724 bp, 12 predicted proteins | sample 199441 | NCBI WGS metagenome assembly JDSF01 (sample SAMN02592751, study PRJNA231836) | bioreactor metagenome | isolation source: continuous culture bioreactor denitrification-DNRA | place: Germany: Bremen
AATATACAATTTTTATATAATTTAGCAAAAATAAATAATGCTTTTATATATACTATAGGTAAAAATAGTACAATATATATAGTATTTAGAATTTTCTAAATTAAACTTAACCCAATAAGGAGAACATATGAAAAAAATTGCTAGCGCTGCTTTAATTACAGCTTTAACAATCCCCGCTTTTGCTGCTGAGTTTATTACGATTGGTACAGGAAGTGTAACAGGTACGTATTACCCAACAGGTGGAGCTGTTTGTAGACTTGTTAATAAGTATAAAAAAGAGACTAAAATTAGATGTTCGGTAGAATCAACTGGTGGTTCTGTATATAACATTAATACTATTAAAAATGGTGAGTTAGATTTTGGTATTGCTCAGTCTGACGTAGTATATCAAGCTTATAATGGACAAAAAAAAGTTTGAAAATAAGCCAGTTAAAAAATTAAGATCTGTAATGGCTATTTATCCAGAATTATTTACTTTAGTTACTAGAAAAGAAGCTGGTATCAAAGGTATTATGGATGTTAAGGGTAAAAGAATTAATTTAGGTAACCCAGGTTCAGGTAATGAAGCTACTGCATTAGCTCTATTTAAAAAATTAGGTATTAAAAAATCTGATTTAGGATTTGCTGGTGTTTTAAAAGCTGGAGAAGCTCCTGATGCATTAAGAGATAACAAAATTGATGGTTATTTCTATATGGTAGGTCACCCAACTGCAAATATTAAAGATGCTTCAAACTCTGTAAATGTAGCAATCACTCCAATAAGTGGAGCAAAAATCGATTCTTTTGTAAAAGAAAACCCATATTTTGCACAAGCTGATGTTCCTGCAGGATTATATAAAGGTGTTGATACACCTGTACCAACATTTGGTGTTAAAGCAGTATTAGTTACAAGTACTGATGTAAGTGATAAAGCGGTATATACTTTAGTTAAATCAATCTTAGAGAACTTCGATGCATTTAAAAAGTTACACCCAGCATATGCTAATATTACTAAAGAATCATTACTTGATGGTTTAAGTGCTCCTCAACATGAGGGTGCTAAAAAATACTTTAAAGAGGCTGGATTACTGTAATCCAATATATTTCAAAGGCTTAGGCCTTTGAAATATTTTATTATATGTCATTTAATTTTTAAATAACATATAATAAAATAGACCACTACTTAAGGAACCTATTATGGCTATTTACGAAGAAAAACCCCACACCCTTAAAGAACTAGAAGAAGAACAAGCAGAAGAATCACAGAAGGTTCTAAACGAACTTGAAGGACAAAGAGTTTTTGGAACTCAACACTATGAATTTTGGTTAATATCTACTATTGCTCTTTGCTGGTCTTTATTTCAACTATATATAGTTGTTGAACCAACAAACTCAACAATCTCAAGATCAATACACTTATCATTTGCACTACTACTTGCATTTATGGTTTATCCAATGATGAAAAAACCTTACTTTCTAAGTAAAATTAGATGGTTTGGATATATGTTTGCTTTAATTGGAATGTGTAGTGCAGGATATATTGCCTATGCATTTGAAGATTTAGCATTAAGACCAGGAGATTATCTTACTATTGATATTGTAATCGCACTTATTGGTATTGTAATTTTATTAGAAGCAGGAAGAAGAGTCTTAGGACTTGCTCTTTCTATTATTGCTATTGTTTTTATCTCTTATGATATGCTTGGACCTTATATGCCTGAACTTATTATTCATAAAGGTGCATCATTAAATAAACTTGCAGGACATATGTTTTTAACAACAGAAGGTATTTTTGGTGTTCCATTAGGAGTATCAACTGGATTTGTATTTTTATTTGTACTTTTTGGTTCACTACTTGATAAAGCTGGAGCTGGTGAATATTTTATTAATTTAGCATTTGCAATGCTTGGTAAGTTTAGAGGAGGTCCAGCTAAAGCTTCTGTAGTTGCTTCTGGATTTACAGGTATTATGTCTGGTTCTTCTATTGCAAATACCGTTACGACTGGTACATTTACAATTCCACTTATGAAAAGAACAGGTTTTAGACCAGAACAAGCAGGAGCAGTTGAAGTAGCAGCTTCAACCAATGGACAACTAATGCCTCCTGTTATGGGAGCTGCTGCATTTATTATTGCAGAGTTTTTAGGACTTGCATATACTGACGTTATCTTTGCAGCTTTTATTCCAGCCTTTGTTTCATATTTTGCATTATTTTATATAGTTCACTTAGAGGCTTTAAAACTTGGTTTAAAAGGGATGAAAAAAGAAGACTTACCTCCGAAACTTCAAACATTTTTACGAGGTATTCACTATTTAGTACCAATTTTCTTCTTACTGTATACTCTTATGGTATTAAGAGAATCAGCCGCATCTGCAGCTTTTAATGCAATTATGTTATTAATGCTTCTAATGGTAGTTCAGCATCCATTTAGAGCTTTCTTAGCTAAAGAGCCTCTAACTAGAGATATTTGTCTATCTGGATTTGTAGATATTCTAGCAGGAATGATAAGTGGAGCTAAAAATATGATTCCAATTGCAGTTGCTACTGCACTTGCTGGTATTGTTGTTGGTTCTATTACCTTAACTGGATTAGGACAAGTATTACTTGATGTTATTGAAACTTTATCTGGTGGAAATATTTTTATTATCCTTATCTTAGCTGCTTTAATCTCACTTATCTTAGGTATGGGACTGCCAACTACAGCTAATTATATTGTAATGGCATCATTAACTGCACCAGTTATTTTAATCTTAGCACAAGATAATGGATTTATTATTCCTGCAATTGCTGCACACTTATTTGTATTTTACTTTGGTATTCTAGCTGATGATACACCACCTGTTGGACTTGCCGCTTATGCAGCAGCAGGTATTGCAAAAGCTGATCCAATTAAAACAGGTATACAAGGATTTAAATATGATATTAGAACAGCAATTTTACCATTTATGTTCTTCTTTAATCCAGAACTGTTATTAATCTCAGAAGTAGATGCCTTAAATCCAGCTAATCCTGAAGGATGGGTATGGATTACAAATCCTTTTGAAATTGCAATAATATTTATAACTGCCTTTATTGGTATGATGGCTTTCTCTTGTTTTACTCAAGGGTATTTTGTAACAAAAACAAATATTATTGAAAGATTCATTTTCTTATTTGTTGTTCCTTTTATGTTCTTGCCAAAAATTGTTGAAGAATATTTTAGTTTACCAACACACTATTTATCATATGCAATAGGTTTAGCAATCTTTGCAGGACTTTATTTTCTTCAAAAGCAAAAATGAGAACTCAAACAGTTTCAAGTGATGAAGCTTAACTATAAGAGATAAAAAAGGCACCCTCTTTAGAGGATGCCTTTTTAAAATTAAAACAATTAAAAATTAATTTTTAACAAGTGGTTTTTCAATAATGTAACCATAACCTTTATGTGAAATAATAAAGTCATCATCTTTTACTTTATCTTTTAATCTTTTCATTACTGTTCTAAATGCTGAGTCATTTGTATTGATGTCATTCCAAACTATCTCTTTGAATTTTTCTACAGGAACTACTTCCCCTAGATTTGATATTAACACTTTTAAAATATCTAACTCTTTTTTTGAAAGTTTTACAATATTTTCTTCATTATAAAGTTTGTCATTTATTTTATTATAAGTATATCTTCTATTTAAAGTTATTAAATCATTTTGTTCAGATGAAACTGAGTTATCAGCTAATACTTCTTCTTTTGCTTTTTTAAGCATCTCCATCATATTATCAATATTTAAAGGTTTTACAAAATACCCAAGAACTCTAAGATTAATAAGTTTTAATAAATCATCTTCATTTTTATGTGCACTTACAATAATAAATCTCTGGTTTGAGACAAGATTTCTAATATCATCAATCATAGTGATGCCATCTTTATTTGGCATCTTAAGATCTGTAAGTACTAAATCAAATCCATTATTTTCTTCAAAGTTCTTTCTAAAGATTGAGCTTCCTTCTTCACCATCACAAGCTACAACAACTTCATCAAAAATTGTATTTAAATAAAAAGAGAGTGTTTTTCTTGCAACATCTTCGTCTTCTACAAGTAAAACTCTAGTTGAATAGTTTTTCATGATTTCTTCTCGCTAATAACTTTTTGAAGATTATAGCTTAAAAGTTATTTTAAAGTGGTAAAATAATGATAAAAGAGATACCTTCTTCAATGCTTTTAGCACTTATCTTCCCATTCATATTCTTTTCAATAATTGTTTTTGCCATATATAACCCAACGCCTGTACCTTGATTTTCAAATTTTGTTGTAAAATAAGGCTCAAACATTCTATCCATAACTTCAGGTAAAGCTTCTCCGCAGTTATTAGATAGTTCAACTTTAACAGTTTGATTCTCTTCTTTTTTTATTAATATATTTATTTCAGGATTAAATTTACATATATCATTTTTTATTGTTGCAGCATCACAAGCATTATTTAGTATATTCATAATTACTTGCTGAAATTCATTCTCATAATTTATAATCTTAATATTGTCTCCTACAATATTAAGTTTTATTCCACATTTCTCAAACTGTGTATCAACTATTTTTGCACATGATTGAATTGCAGTTTTTATATCAAACTCTTTTTTATCTTTATTAGGTTGATAAAAATTTCTAAAATCATCAATAGTTTGAGACATATAATCAATTTGAACCTTTGTATCTTTGATTATATTATCAAGTTCATTTTTAGATAATTGTCCATAACTATCTCTAATAAAATGCGTTAAAAGATTAATATTGTTTAAAGGTTGTCTCCATTGATGAGCTATATTTCCTAACATTTCACCCATAGCTGCAAGTTTACTTTGATGAACAAGAATCCTATCTTTTTCAGTATTTTTTGCAACTTCATCTGCAACTTTTAATTTTAGTTCCTCTTCATTTAATTTCATTTGAGTTATGTCATTAACATATCCATAAAGATGAGTAACTTTTCCAAAATCATCTTTTAAAAAGATTGTTCTATTAAATACCCATTTTATTTCACCATTTTTATCTTTTACTCTATGTATCTTAGTAAAAGATTTATCATCATGAAGCATTGCTTCATTTATATCGCTTACTAATTCTTCTATATCATCTTCATGTACAAAATCAAAATATTTTATTTTCTGTTCTTCAAATTCTTTAGCATCATATCCATAAGAACTTATTGATTTTGAAAGATATTCAATTGTTAAATTCTTATCATTCTTCCATTTAAAGATTACTATTCTTCCATATTCAACAAGTAAGTCCACATATTGTAGCTCTTTTGTTAATTTTTTTCTTTGACCAATATCCATTGACATCATAAGCATTCTTTTATGATGATTATCATCAAAGGCTTTACCTCTAACTAAAATCCACTTATAGTTGTTCTTCTTGTCTTTTATTCTATATTCGCAAATAAAATGATCAGTCTTTCCATTTAAATGATCATCCATTCTTTTTTAACAATGGTTTTATCATCTTCATATATTAAGTTCATCCACTCATCTAAAGTATTAATATCTCCATTTTCATAATTAAACATCTCTAACCATTTTTTAGAAAAATAGATATGTTTTGTTTTTAAGTCAATATCCCATAAACCATCATTTGATGCAATAATTGCTAATTCATACCTCTCTTTCCATTTTTTATACATAATATTTCTTGTCTCTAATCTTTTATTATATCTATGGAAGATTTTATTTATAAACTTAGTAAATAGTGTCGATATAATAATAAGAAAAAGAGCAACTAAAACTATAATAGTTATAGACATAATAAGTTTAGAATTATAATCACGTTCTAAAGTTGACATTTTATTAGAAAGATTAAAACTTTTTATAGAGATTAAAAAATTATATTTTGTAAAATAATAAGTATTATATGAATCAGAATCAAATGATTTCTTCTTTATATTTTCGTAAAATTTTATTAGAACTGTTTAATCTATCTTTTTCTAAAATATATTTTGCATCAACTCTTTGACCTTTATTGTAATAATTAAATACATATCCTGAATCATAATCGTAAAACCAAAAATAGCTGTTATTATAATATTTACTTTTTTGAACAATTGAAGTTAGAATTACATTTCTAATTGAGTCTTTCATATCATCAATTCTAGAAAATGCTCCAAGAAACCAATCTTTATCTTCAATATTTTTAAAGTAACTTAATCTGATTTTTCTTCTATCTTTATCCATCCAATAAATTAAATTATCATTACCTATATACAAAATATTTTTAAGCATATGCCTTTGGAATTTTTTTACTTCTATTTTTGAATCTGTAATCATTTCAAGATCATCTATAATATCTTCACCATGTAAAATATTTAGACTTTTTTTATCAAAAATTACAAAATCTAAAAAACTACTCTTTTCTATTCTTTCAATTAGTTTTTTTAATTCATATAATCCAATATCTTTTTTAGAATACTCTATATACCCACTTAAAGAAGTTACCCTATCATTTAAGACTATCTCTTCTTCATCAAAAGGGGCACTTGCAGCAGTTTTCACTTCATCTATATATTGATTTAAAATTATCTTTTTATTAAACTTTTCTTTTTGTAAAAATAGTTTTGTTTCATTGTTTTTTTTAACTTCAAGAATTGATATAACAACTACGATTGAAATGGTTGCCATAATAAATACAAAAATTAAAGGGGTAAAAGTTAATTGTTTTTTAATATCAGTAAGGGTATAAAACCTTCTCTTTTTTAACATTAGTAATATACCTTTGTTAAATATAAACCATAAGGACTTGCAGGAATTTTAAAAATATGTTTTTTCATATCAAGTTGAGCCTTTAAATCTTCAATAGATAACTTACCTTCTGAAACTCTTAATAAACTTCCTACCATAAGTCTAATTTGCGATCTTAAATAAGAGTTTGCCACAAATTTAAAGATATAAACATCTTTATATTTATAAAACTTTGTATCATATACAATTCTTACAGTATTATCCTTATCACTTCCTTTTTTATGAAAGTATTCAAAATCATGTTCTCCAATAAATAGCTTTATTGCATCTTTTATCTTTTCTTCATTAATATTTTTAGAAAAACTAATATACTTTGAATTAAATACACTTAATTCTTTATTTGTAACTATATATCTATAAACTCTTTTTTTAGCATGAAATCTTGAATGAAAACCCTCTTCTACTTTTTCAATCTTTTTAATTTTTATTGATAAAGGAAGATGTCTATTCATAATATCTTTTAATTTTGGTAAATCATTCCAAAAAGAGGGTATGAGACAATTAAAGACCTGTCCTGTAGCATGAACATCTTTATCTGTTCTACCACTTAATATGATTTTTGTATTAATATTTAAAGATTTAAATGCTTCTTGTAACTTATCTTCTACACTTAAACCATTTGGTTGGGTTTGACTTCCTAAATATAAAGTTCCGTCATAAGCAATCGTAAATTTCGCATTCATTTTAATACTGCTGTTTTACACTTCTTTGATAATAAAAATAAGTTCCTATAATCCAAATAGGTGGAACAGCATATAAAGAATTTAATAATAAGTTTTCTGTTAATGTCTCCATAAAAATATAGTAAATAACTACAGATACCATACTAAAGGCTACTGCTTTATTTTTTTCATATCTTGGATTAAAATATCCAAAACTTACTACTAAAAAAGTGATATCAAAGGAAAAATTGAAGTTAATATATAAAAAGTAAACTTATCATAATCCTCACCAAGGCTTAACCACTTTTTCCAATAAGCATATGAAGTCGTAAACTCTTTATCTTTGTCATCTCTAATAGAGTCATTGATATCCATATTTTTATAATCTATTTGATTAAACTCTTCATCTTCAATAAGAAAAGATTTACCTTCAAAAAGTCTAAAACTTAGTTCACCTTTATTATTATCAAGTACTGCATTATCTGCAATGATAAATTGATCTTTATTATCTAAAGTTTGAAATAGTTTTACCTCTTTATATTTTTTCCCATCTTTTTCACTAATATAGATTAACCAATCTCCAAACTTTTGACCAAACTCTGATGCTTTAATATTAAAATTAGCCTCTTTTTTCTTTTGATCTAAGAATCTTTCATTCAAAAACTTTGCCTTAGGGATAAGTCCTATAGAAATTATTACTAAAGAGATTGAAAGTATCAATGTTATAGGGAAAAATATCTTTAATATCTTCAATGGATTTAATCCAAATGAAGTAATAACTATTAATTCATATTCACTTGAAAGTTTTGCAAGTGTAATTACAAGTGATATAAAAAATGATATTGGTGCTGTATAAAAAACAATTGTTGGAATAACATACATGTATAGTTGAAATAACTCAAATACATTCATTGTAATTACTGATGTTAACGCAGCAATTTTAACTAAAAATATAATCGAAGTAATAAAATATAATCCTAAAAATATAGGAAAAAATGTATATGCTAATTGACTAAATAAGTATTGTTTTAATTTCAATAAAAAACCTTTGATAAATTGAAAAAATATTCTACGGTAAAACCTAATACTAAATATGGAATAAATGGTGTCTGAATATCTTTTTTTGTAATGTTAAAATATATTGATGGTATTATAGCAAAAAGTGCAGATAAAAATATAGCTATCAATGCTCCTTTTATACCTAATATAATACCTAATGAAGCTAAAATAGGAATATCTCCTTCTCCTAAAGCTTCTTGTTCTTTTAAACTTTCATCTTTTAAAAGTTTTGACTTTATATTTTGTATATAAAATGTTACTACAAAATTTAATAAAACAAATGCTCCTGAAACTAAAAATGCATTTTTAAATGAGTCTATTAAACTATATTCACTCACAAAAAAAGCTGTAATAAATGTAATTAAAAGAAGATAATCAGGAACAGCTTTATACTTAAAATCAATAAAGGATAAGACTATTAAAGTATAAAAAAGAATTAAAGGCGAAAAAAAGAGCCAGGCTTAATCCTAGTTTGATAAATAAAACAAGAGTTATAATCGCAGATAATACTTCTACTAGGGGATATTGTTTTGAAATCTTTTCATTACAAAAAGAGCATTTACCTTTTAAAAGAAAAAATGAGATTATAGGTATATTATTGTACCAAAGAATTGTATTATTACATTTTGGACAATAACTTCTAGGCCTTACGATAGATATATTTTGAGGTAATCTTATTATAAGTACATTTAAAAATGATCCAAAAACTGCCCCAATTATAAAACTAAATACCTCCAAATCTTCTCTCTCTACTGTTAAAATCACTTATGATATCATCTAACTCTAATTCATTAAAATCAGGCCAAAAAGTTTGAGTAAAGAACATCTCAGCATATGCATTTTGCCATAATAGATAGTTTGATAATCTAACTTCTCCTGATGTTCTTATTAGAATATCTACATCAGGCATTCCTGCTGTATCTAAACATGATTCTAAGTTTTCTTCGCTTACTTCAAGTTCTTTTTGATTTAGTTTTTTTATAGCTCTAATTATTTCATCTTTTGAACCATAATTTAAAGCTAATACTTGCGTAAGACCTGAACAATTAGAAGTTTTTTCTTCTACATTACTTATAGTTTTTTGTAAAGTTTTAGAAAACCTTGAAATATCACCTATTGCTTTAAATCGTATATTGTTTTCTAAATAAACAGAAAGTTCACTCTTTAAATATTTATCTAAAAGTCTCATAAGATATTCAACTTCGAGTTTTGGTCTTGTCCAATTTTCTGTTGAGAAGGCATATAAAGTTAAATACTT
>JDSF01000593.1_pt1 | contig 9724 bp, 17 predicted proteins | sample 199441 | NCBI WGS metagenome assembly JDSF01 (sample SAMN02592751, study PRJNA231836) | bioreactor metagenome | isolation source: continuous culture bioreactor denitrification-DNRA | place: Germany: Bremen
AAATTTGTGACATAATCAACAACAGGACAATTAAACCCTCCTCTCTATATCAATCCAATAGATTATGAATTTAAAGGGAAGACAGTTATATATATACAAGTGCCTCGTTCACAAAGTGTTTGTCGTTGTCGTGGAAGAATCTTTGATAGGAATTATGATTCCGACCTAGATATCACTGATAATGAAGGTCTTGTTTATCAGTTATATGCAAGGAAACAAGATACATATTATGTAAATAAGGTGTTTCCAATATTCTCTGTCACAGATCTACGTCATGACTTGATAGACCGAGCACGCAATATGTCCGGTATGCGTACGCCAAAGCATCCTTGGCAATATATGACTGATCTGGAAATGCTTCGGAGTGCTGGACTTATTCTTACGGATACCTCAACAGGGAACGAAGGGATTACCCTTGCTGCAATCCTCTTATTTGGACCAGATGCCTTGATCGTGTCAGCTCTAGCCCATCATAAGACTGATGCCATATTTCGAGTTTTCAACACAGATCGCTATGATGATAGAGATGTAATAATCACAAACCTATTTGAAAGCTATGATCGATTGATTGCCTTTGGGCAAAAGCATTTAAATGATCTATTTGTTACCGAAGGTATGCAAAGCATTAGTGCAAGAGATAAGATACTTCGAGAGATTGTTTCCAACTCTTTAGCTCATAGGAATTATGCTAATGCCTATGTGGCAAAGTTGGTGATTGAGAAAGACCGTATTTATACCGAAAACAGCAATCGTTCACATGGATTCGGGAATTTGGATCCTTCATCATTCGAACCTTTCCCTAAGAATCCTCCAATTTCAAAAGTATTTCGCGAAGTTGGTTTAGCTGATGAGTTGGGTTCTGGGATGCGAAATACATATAAGTATACAAAGTTATATAGTGGAGCAGAACCGATTTTTTACTGAAGGAGATGTGTTCAGGATTATCGTGCCTTTACATGAGGCCGCTACCGTTGTGGTTGGTCCTACTAAAGTTCCAAAGTCTCATGATGACACTTTGGATGACACTTTGGATGACACTTTGGAGCTAAAAAATACTTTCGCTGATACAAAAGAACCCCCCCCGAATCAATCAACGTGAGCTTTCTGATCAGCTTGCAACCTCTCTGTCTACAATTAAGCGCGTTATGACCGGCATGATACAGGCCAATGTGGTTACACGTAAAGGCGGTAAGCGCTATGGCTACTGGGAAATAGAAGTAAAAGAATAGAGGGTGGTATGAACACGTGAGTATGTGCTTTCAGGAAGCTACTCTTCTGCTGGGAATGACTTCAGTATCAAGGTTTCAAACATCCAATCGGTACAACATACACGCCATCTTCTCTACGGTGGGCAAATCCTGTTCCTGTCAGAACCATGAGAAAATCTGGAATCTTCTGATTTGAAGCTGCTATTTTCTTTGCCAGCCTTAGAATATTTGTAGCCCCTTCTTCAACACGATTCTGCCCAAGTTTGATTTCAATCAATCCATATTTTCCGTTTCTGCCATGGAATACTGCATCACATTCAAGGCCTGCCGCATCGCGATAATGGAGAACATCCGCATCAAGTACCTGTGCATACACTTTGAGGTCTCTTACACAAAGGGTCTCAAAAAAAATCAAACCAAAAGTCTGTAAGTCGTTCAATAAATCTTCCGGTCCCATCTTCAGGGCAGCCGTTGTAATTGAAGGATCTGCCAAATATCTGGTATTCGACTGTCTAATTGCTGTAGCGGATCTGAAATTTGGATTCCAAGCCTCTGTTTCATTGGTAATGAAAAGATCCTCAAGAACTTTAAGATAGTCAGCAAGGGTATTTTTTTGAAATATCAAATACATCATTTTCTATTGCTGTATTTGGGGCATCTGAGGTGGAAAATCTTGAATATGACTGCAAGACCTTTCTCATCTTCTGTGCAGATCTCCTATGTCCATCAACATTTCTGATGTCACTTTCACAGATTTCATCAATATACAGGTATGCCTGCTTCAAGGATAAATCCTTGCGCATTCTCAATGCTTCCGGCCAACCTCCCCGAGAGCAAAGAAAAGCGATGTCAGCTACAGTATGCTTACTTTCTCCATACACTTTTTTCACTCCCTTCCATAAAGTGTCAATCGACACTTCCCCGGTTGAATCTCCAGACTCCCATAAACTCATCGTATGCATATGGATCCTTCCAATTCGACCAGTCCCGGAGTGTGCACGAAGCGTTTCTGCAGCCTTTGTCTGTGATGTTGAACCTGTAAGAATAAATTGTCCAAAGCCAGTACGCTTATCTACTTGATTTCTTATCGTGTCCCAAAGCAAAGGAACCTTTTGCCATTCATCTATAAGAATTGGGGTGTCTTCAGAAAAGAGTCGGTCAGGATTCTCTCGTACCAAAAACTCCGCCCTTTCTTTCTCAGAATTAACTGACAAATCAATCAGGCTTTTGGCATGCCTTTTAGCAGATGTTGTCTTCCCAGACCACTTGATACCTTCAATGAGAACGGCCCCTCTCATGTGAAGAACATCGTGCATATACAGGTCAATCAACCTAGGCAAGTACTCTTTATTGGCTATTATCATATAGGTATTCTAAACCATTAAATCGTATCAAACAACTAAAACTGACCCAAAAAGTAGAAAAAAAATTGGGAGGATTGGTAAATATAAATTGACCCAAAAAAGTAGAAAAAAAATTGGGAGGATTAGTATCTTCATTCTATGATCAGCAACAATTCATGCTTGTTTCATACCTCTTTCATACTTTCTTCATGTCTTCGGGGTTTAATCAAAGCAACAGACCATAGAGCGGATGGAACGCTTCCTCTGAGTGGCCTCTTCCTTCCAAGGGTTTGTTTGGGAATGGTTCTGAAAGACAGGATCTTTGTACCGGATCTGGGAAACAGGAACAGACTTTGTCGTTTCTCCCTCATCTTTGGGTATAGGGCTTCCATCCAGAACACATACCTGGGAATGAGGCACTTGCCCGATTTTATTCAAGGCCGACTTTCTTGGAAGTCTTCTATATATATTGCCTCCTTAGGGAGGTTTTTTTTCTGTCTTGGGTGGTAAGCGCTATGGCTACTGGGAAATAGAAGCAAAAGAATAGAGGATGGTATGAACACGTGAGTATGTGCTTTCAAGCAAATGGAATTATGGGTCAGTAACACACACATCACACTATCTGTGTACGGACCAATGTACTAGATGGAGGGCTTTCTATTTTGCCAGTAGAAATATATTGCTCCTAGGTGAAATACCTCTTCTCTCAGCTGCTATCCATTGGTTGTAGGCCTTCCTGCAATTCTGGGGTGGTTGAATATGATATGCTTGAAACTATGTATTATTCATTATTGTAGAAAACACATAGTATAGTATACTATTCGTAGAGAATAGGAGGTAGATATGGGTGTAAAGGATATTGGAAGCAATGTTCGCCGACATATGAAAATCCATGGAGTTACTATTTCACAACTCTCCACCATGACTGGGTTAGGGACTGCCGCTATATCCAATCTACTGAATGGCAAATCTGAACCAAGGACTTCAACACTCATCAAGATAGCTGATGCTCTTTCAGTTCCATTCAATGCAATCATTGCAGATGCTCCACAACTCAATTCACTCAGATTTCGTACTGCTAAGACTTTGAGTGGACGAGAGAAAGCTGAACGTGATCAGTTGAAGCATGATACCGCAATCTGGCTTTCTGACTATTGTTTTCTCGAGCATGAAATGAACGATATCAATAAAAAAAATATCATTTCTGACATTGTGGAGATACATCCATTGTCTGCCGCGAGTACTGCAAGGGAAATTTGTGGAATATATAATGATAAGCCCATCTGCGATATTTCGGATTTGATGGAAGATGCAGGTATTAAGCTACGAATTCGTCCTTTTGGTTTCAAAAAAAAGACATTTGGACTCTCTGTTGGTGATGCTGATGGAGGGCCGGCTATCGTCGTCAATTCTGAGAAAGGGATTTCTATTGAACGACAAATATTCACCATTGCGCATGAGCTAGGGCACTTAGTTCTTCATAAAACCTCTTACCAGACTGTGTTGAAGTAGAGAACAAGGAGGAAGAGGATGAGGCAAATGCATTTGCAGGTGCCTTCCTTGTGCCTGAAGCAGCGCTTAGAAAGGAGTGGGAAGAAAGTAGGGGCCTTGCTTTTGTTGATAGAGTGCTGAAAGTAAAGAGAATCTTTAAAGTAAGCTATATGACAATCCTCTATAGACTGTTCCAGATTGAAGAGGCTTCTTCCTATTCTGATCTCATTATCAGGTTTCGACAGGACTATTTCGACAGATATGGACATGATTTAAAAGGATATTTTGAACCTAATTCCTTGAGAGCAGAATTTTCAGATTTGGTTGCAAAAGAGGACCCTCATGGGCTTGACTTCAGCGACCTTATGGAGGAACGGTTCGCTCGTTTTGTGCGAGAAGCTTATGAGAGGGAGATTATATCGATGAGCCGGGCTGGTGAAATGCTCAATCTATCTATCATGGAAATACGAGCTCTTGTTCGTACATGGAAGGAGTTATGAGCAGTGTCGGAAGCAACCGTCTGTATTTAGGAAGTTTTAGCATATACTACCATCGCCCATCACCTCTACCCATTCAGAAATGATGAGGTATCCTAATTCTACATCTTTTCACTTAAGATAGAGCTTTCCTGCTTTGCATACCATGCCACTTCTGTATACGCTGTATGCCATGGAACTCCCTTACTTCACCGGTATGGCAACTGGTGCCAGCCTCATTATCGCAATTGGTGCGCAAAATGCGTTCGTTCTTACCCAAGGTATCAAGAAGCAACATCGTTTTCTTGTTGCACTTATCTGTTCTCTCATGGATGCAGTGCTGATTACATTGGGAGTTGCAGGGGTGGGGAGTATTATCAGCCAATCACCCCATCTGCTTACCGTTGCTGCCGGCGGAGGCGCTCTCTTTCTTTTTTGTGTATGGCCTGAAGAACTTGTTGACCGCACTCAAACCTGTTGAGGGTTTAGCGGAGACTGAACATAGTGAAACAAGTAGAGCCAGATAGTGCTCACCACCTTGGCAATTACTCTCTTGAACCCCCCCCATGTCTATCTCGATACGGTGGTGCTCCTGGGAAGTATCAGCAGTACCTATGTTGGGCAGAGTAGGTACCTTTTTTTTGCAGGAGGCGCTGTTTCGGCGTCTTTTCTCTGGTTCTTCCTCTTGTCCTATGGGGCTGCAGTTCTTGCTCCTCTTTTCAAGCGGACAATTACTTGGAGAGTTCTCTACAGTCTGATCTTCCTCATCATGTGGCGTATTGCCTACTCCTTGTTGGAGTTTGCAGGAATTCTGGATGCAATGAAGAGCCTTTTCTAGGATAAATGTATTTGATTCTTCTCATCACAAAGATACGTGATTGGTACTTTACAACAAGTTGTTGTTGGATAGCCAATTCAAGGACTTTCTTCAAAGATTTCCTAAAGAGAATCTATGGGTTGGGAAGTCTATCCTCCAGTTACATATGCATAGCAAGAATGATTACATGATTTTTTTTCTTGAAAATCTTATGGCAAAAACTTTTATTCAATGACCTGTATTCGATTACCTTGGTACATATGGTTTGCTTCTTTCTTTCGTTCGTGATATTATGATTAACATACTATGTTAACTATACTATTGACTTGGTGAGGTGAATGACTCTATATTTCAAGACGAAGAAGTTGCAGAGACAATGTTCTGAAGAAAAAATGATGAAAAAAAACATTTGGGAAAGAGTTATGCATGAAACTGAAGCAACGTCTTATGGAATTGCAAGCAGCTGACACACTCAAGGATATTTCCCATCTCCCTCCTCCTAGATGTCATGAGCTCGTCAATCAAGGCGGAGTATTTTCAGTCGATCTTGTTTATCCATTCCGTCTGCTATTTGTTCCTGCACAAGATCCGCTTCCAATAAAGCCTGATGGGAGCATAGATCAGGAATTGGTAACTGAGATAGAAATTCGAGCTATTCTTGATACCCATGATAAGAAAAACCAAAGAAGGAGCATGTGATGAACAATGAGAAAAAAGTAAAACATACATATCAATTTGCCCCAGACTATGCAGTTGCTCCTGGAGAAACCTTGGCTGAAGTTCTTGAAACCCTTTCAATGACACTGAAGGAGTGTGCAACACGGTGTGGTCTGACAGAGCAGTCCATGATTCGAATCATCAAAGGACTACAGCCCATCACCTATGAAACAGCAGATAGGTTGGAAATGGTCACCGGTGTTCCCGCCCGGATGTGGAATACTTTGGAACTTCAATACCAAGAGCAACGAAGGAAGATCAAACAGAAGAAAAGTTATGAGCAAAGTATAGATTGGTTGAAGGATATCCCCACAAAGGAATTGATTGTTCGAGGTATGATAGACGCATCTACCTCAAAGGCAGATATGGTAGGGGAGTCGTTACGATTCTATGGGGTAGCTAGTGTTGATGCATGGAAGGATGTCTGGATGGATCCAAAAGTTGCTGCCAGGCGTTCTGATTGTTTTGAGACAAACATAGGAGCAGCTTCTGCTTGGATTAGGATAGGAGAACTACAGGCACAGGATATTGCATGTGCCCCTTATAATACGGATAGATTCAAAGCAGTATTGGAAGAGATCCGGATGCTCACTACCAGCGATCCTGTACTGTTTTTGCCTAGGATGAAAGAGTTATGTGCTTCTTGTGGTGTTGCTCTTGTCCTGGTTAAAGAGATGAAAAAAAGGTCCCTTGGAATGGAGCATCAAAGTGGTTGTCTCCTTCCAAAGCGATGATATTGGTTAGCCTACGAGGAAAAGCAGAAGATCTTTTTTTTGGTTCTCTTTCTTTCATGAAGCCTACCACATACTGCATGGCGAGAAGAAACGACTGTATATTGCTGAGGAGAGAAGTACTAATCGGCAAGAACAGGAAGCAGACAGGTTCGCAGCGAATATCTTGATTCCTGAAGCATACAATAAAACTATTAGCCAAATTGTCTCAAGAGAAGAGGTGCTTGCCAAGGCAAAGCAACTGGGGGGTCAGTTCCGGGATCGTGGCAGGGCGCTATCGTCACCTTACAGGGAATTGGTCATATTTCAAGGACCTGACAAGGTCCTTTGACTGGGATGACCTCATGTAGTATTCTCCTTTCTCGTGGCATCAATTACCTATTACATAAGGGAGTTACTGTGGCATTTCCAGAACAAGAGTGGAAGAAAGCAAAGAAGCTGTGCAGGCTGAATGAGGAAGATATCCGCATTGCAAAACAGATGGGACTTAATCCCAAGAGTCTGATCAAGAATATCCCGTCCAAAGACCAACAATGGAAACTACCGGTAAAGGACTGGCTCTGGGACATGTGGGAAGAGAGGCAAGAGAAGGCCAGGAAAAAGCAGGCAAAGAAATAGGCTGCTGCCAATACAGAAGATGATTCCAGAGAATAACAAAGAAGGTGAGAGAACATGGAAACAATAGCTAAGTACAATCAGGCAAGGAAAGCCCTTTTACAGATGGATCAAGGCATCTTGGTAGATGCCTTACTTAAGTTGGCTCTTGAGTCTCCCTCTGTAGCAATGATGGTAGAAGGCATGGTTTCCTCGCAGGAAAACCGCATCGCGCTGTTTCGAAAAAACATTTATGCTATTACCCACCAGGGAGGGAGGAGCTCTCTTTCTGGAGAACAGATTCTGGATATACTTACACGATCCCTAGAGCTCTTGGACCCAGACCAGATAGATCCGATTCTAGGGCTGGAGCTTATGGAGTTGTTTTACAGCACAGACGAGTGGGCTCTGAACTCCACAAATGAGCTCGATTTTGAGTTTGATCTTCTTTACACTGATGACGGATATTCCAAGTTTACTGAGTTCGCTGAGCGCTGTGATGACCCACTATTTGTCCAGCAGGTGGTGAATCGAATCATTGCGTCTGATGACTATTGCATGCGAGGGAAGCTGAGTGAGGTGGTATCCTAGGTCTATGAAAGAGTAGTATCTCCACACTGTAGAGATTCAATGTTTGGTTGATTCTTGACCTATAGCATATCCACTTGCTGAAGGAAAACCTTTTCATTCCAATAATCAAGAGAGGGTTGTTCTAAGATAGGAACGAATCTTCTCACATCGTTTGCTGCTTCCTGCCAATCGATCTGATTAATCTTCTGAGAGAGGGAATCTCTCAGCCAGTCCTGATCAATATGGATACCCATCCCTTTCCATGGTCCTGATTGGTGCAATGCCTGTCCTAAATAATGATAATTAACCGGAGTTTTGCGTGCCGTGTACCAAAGAAAATCATACCAATCTCTTCCTTTTGTATAATTTCTGCAGAGTAAAGCATGGATTTTACCAGCAAACAAGGATGGGGGATCTTGTATAGCAATAGGAGAAAGATAGGGAAATCCTATATAGGTGATTTCATGCCTACCGCCCGGGGGGGTGGATTGGTATCAATCTCCAGGTTAATACGAATCTTCTTCACCATGGAGGTTTTTCCGACATAGTTCAGTTGGAGGACTTTACCTACTGCATCATCTTTGAGAAAAGCAAGTCTTACAGTACTATCAGTGCTGTGTCTGTCGGTTATTTCCATGTCATAGCCAAAAGAAGCCACATCTGCAATTACTTTTTTGAGATATGATTGCCATGTAAAATTTGGGTTTGGGTCCATGAGAGAAAAAAAATCCATATCCTCACTAAACCTATTGAGTCCATGAAAGATACGAAGACAGGTACCTCCTTGGAATATTGCTTCTTGAAAAAAAAGCCAGCTCTTCCCAATGAAGCAAGAACTACTTCCTGGGTAATCTCTCTCAAAGCTTGCATTTCTTCAATCTCCGAAGAGATTGAATAGGTAGTCATTCTCTGTTCAATCATTCGAATGCTCATGAGTGTAGTTCCTTTTTTTTAGTCCATCTAGGAATCTATTGACCTTGCGACTAGTATAATTTCCTTCCAATTCTTGAAAATCTTCCACCGATATCCCATGAAGGCTTTCTTCATCAACACGTAAAGATTCAATGAGTGGGAGTGTTGAGCTCCAATCTACTTTGTGAAGATACATATAATCGGCAAGTGCTTTCAATGGAGTTGCTTGAAACCACACGTTTCCCTGTTCATCCTGGAGCCTTTCAACACCTGCAAATAGTGTTCTTTGGGGAACTCTTTCGTAGGTAAAATGTCCGACAGGAGTTAAAAAACTCAGTGGTAGAACGAGATGTAACAGCGGTAATAGATCTGACAGCTTCCGGAATCCATCCATAGTTGCTGAGTGCTGATTCAAGACTCACGTAGGATTGAGTAATAATCAATTGGGACACAGTAAATGGATTAACAGTAGTTTTTCTATATAATGAGGACAGCGTATACAGTCCCCGTTTGATTCTAATAAGATCGCCATCAGCAATTGCACGCTTTACCAATGCATATCGTGCCTCTGGAGATTCAGAGATTAATGAAGAAATTTCTAATGTGGTGAATACGGGTGTCTGAATATTTTCAAGGATTGCTTTCACCAGCCTGTTCATTCATAGAACTCCATCGATTAAATTTTTGATAGAAACTGTCATAAAATGACAGTTTTACTATAAAATAACACTTACAAGATTACAAGATATTGATGTTGATAGAACTCCTTTCCCTTTATCATCTGTGGAAGTAGCATATTCAGCCCAAAGAATGGTGAGATTACAACTCAACCAGAACCAAGAGACTCAGGTCTTTACCCCTCTCC
>JDSF01000594.1_pt1 | contig 9700 bp, 8 predicted proteins | sample 199441 | NCBI WGS metagenome assembly JDSF01 (sample SAMN02592751, study PRJNA231836) | bioreactor metagenome | isolation source: continuous culture bioreactor denitrification-DNRA | place: Germany: Bremen
TATGAAAGCAAGTCTGTTAATTGATAGATTTTTTATCCGTGCGGGTCATTTTGTCTCGATCTTGTTTCTGATCGTTGTTTGTATCAGTTTCTTCGAGGTCATTATGAGGTATATGTTTAATGCACCGACCCTCTGGGTTCATGAAACGACCTCATTCCTAATCAGTCTTGCCATGCTGTTTGGAGGTGTCGCCTGTTATGCTGATGAAAAGCATATTGCCATGACTTTCATCTCGGACAGTTTTCCTCCTGTTGCGCGCTGGTATACGGTACTGTTTGTTGAAATCTGCACACTTGCCTTTGCCATTATGATGACTTATGGCGCTTTTTTATCTGCTAAAGATGCTTTTATTTCACCTTTCGGCAGCTTTCGCATGCAAACATCTGGATCTGCTCTGGATCCACCTTTTCCAGCACTAAATAAAGGATTTTTCTTTGCTACATGTATCATGCTGGCATTTCTTGTTGTGCTGCATTTACTGCGTCATTTACTGAGCTATTCAGAAATGAAACACCAGAAATCAGATAAGGACCAATCCAATGCTTAGTGCTATGGGAATTGCAGTTGGAACTGTTGTTCATCTTTCTGATGATGTTGTCTTTGCTATTTGTCGGAATGCCGCTAGGTTTTCTGACTGGTTTTATCGCTTTGGCGATGTCCTACTTATGGTTTGACAATCTTGCTATTATGCAGATGGTTGCAACTCGGGTTAGTGATTTTACGACATCTTATACTTTTGTCGCTGTTCCGATGTTTGTGCTTATGGCGACTATGCTCGACAAGACCGGAATCGCTAAAGATCTGTATAATGCCATGCGAGTTATGGCAGGCCGTATAAGAGGTGGCGTTGCTATTCAGAGTATGGTCGTTGCTGTGATTCTGGCGTCAATGTCAGGAATTATTGGCGGAGAAACCGTACTACTTGGGATGTTAGCTTTACCACAAATGTTACGACTTGGTTACAATAAGAAACTTGCCATCGGAACTGTTGTTGGTGGCGGTGCTCTAGGAACCATGGTGCCTCCGAGTATTGTGTTGATCATTTATGGCATGACTTCCAACGTTTCGATCGGAGATCTGTTTCTTGGTGCCATTCCAGCAGCAATGATTCTTTCAGGGATGTACATGACCTACATCCTGGTCCTTTGTAAAATTTACCCAGACTACGGTCCTGCAATGGACAAGAGTGAATGGGATAATATGACCCGCGCAGATGTCGTAAAGATGTTCAGGGATATTCTGCTACCACTGATGATTGCTGGTTGGGTTCTGGGAAGTATTTATGGCGGAATCGCATCTGTTACCGAAGCTGCCTGTGTTGGTGTTGTTGGTGTCGCTCTTGCGGGAGCCCTGCGCCGTGAGTTGACCCTTGAAATTATTTTTGATGCACTCAAGCACACCATTCGTACTGTAGGAATGATCATCTGGGTCGGCATTGGTGCGACCATGATTATTGGCGTCTACAATCTGATGGGTGGAGATGTTTTCATTAATGACATGTTCATGGGTCTCGACATGCCGCCAATTTTCACGATTCTGATCATGATGTTCATTCTCTTGATATTGGGGATGTTCCTTGACTGGATTGGTGTTGCCATGTTGACAATGCCGATCTTCGTTCCGATTATCACTAACTTGGGCTATGACCCGGTCTGGTTTGGGGTTGTCTTCTGCGTAAACATGCAGGTTTCTTTCCTGAGTCCGCCGTTTGGACCCGCTGCTTTTTACCTGAAGAGTGTTGCTCCAGAAGGAATTGAGTTGACCGATATTTTTAAATCTGTTTGGCCCTTTATTACCATGCAGGTTATTACGTTGGCGCTGATCATTACTTTCCCGGAAATTGTTCAATTTATCTATAAGTGAAGCATTAGACATTGATCACGCTTCACTTGCCACCGCTCCAATATCGTGAGTATTAAAAGAAATGCCCCTGAATATATCAGGGGCATTTCTTTTTAAATTTAATTACTTTAAAACCTATATCCCACTTTTGTATTGAGCATCAGACGTTGGCGCAAGTAATTGCTCCAATTTCGGTGTTGACATTCGATCTCCATCAATTAATTGGGAAAATAGTGAGATGATTTTTGAATGGTTTTGCCTACCATTTTTCAGTTGATCAATCGATCTTAAATCAATGACAAAACCAGAAAAAAGATCTGGCAGATCGGACACTATCTCTGGGTTAAAAAAATGTTCACTGGCATAAATTTGGTGATAGCTGCCCTTCTCTTTTACAATTTGAATTTTTTCCTTCTTCAAATTTGTAATAGAAATCGATTTTTGGCATTTCAATCGACAATAATCGCTACGAGAATCATTGTCACATCCATCGATCTGATGGAATAAGCATAGCCTACTGGTCATCAGTAACTGTGGTTGATAGATCGTATAATAGAGATCAAAATTATCAGGAGAAATGATATCGGTTATCTGCTGTTGGCTGAGTTCATTTGAAATGAAAGCGCCACGACAGTTGAAGGTTTCTTTCAAGCCCTTTAAACTCAATGAATTCGTGGTATTAAAAGAAGGCCCTGCTATCCATTGAATCCCCAATTTATCGGCTTCATAGGCAATTCCGCTGTTATCTGTAACAATCGTATGGGGTTTGATCTGGCGCAGCAATTCGACAGCAATCTTATAGTCATCACCGATTAACACAGATGGAAACCAGGGTGTTATCTCTTTATTCATTGAGAAAAGATCGACAAACTCATAGCCCTTATCACTAAAACAGTTCGGGAGCTGATAGAAAATGGTTGCTGGTAAATCAATAAACTCAGCCAGTTGTTTTTGAGATGAAATCAGGATGGCGAGAGAAGGTTTTAATCTTCTGTGGTTTGTCGTTTTTAACCGAGGAATACGGACAGGCTCTACCTTTGCTCTAAAACCGTTTAAAATGGAAATGATTTGATCTTTTATCGCTGTTAGTTCTTGAGGGGATAAATAACCCTTCCTGCAGACCAGCGATATCGATGTTTTCAGTTGTATATTCTGTGTCTTTAATCGCATTAAATCTTTTAGAGAAAAGAGCAAGATTGAGAGGTTTAATGGAGATTTTCTTTGCGCCACTCTGATCGTCCGATAGTGGTTTTCTGTTGTCATGATCTAGGTTGTTCACGCTCAGTGAATAGTCTCTGGCGTCCACAAGTAATGCTACAGAATTTACGCTGAACGAATCTTCAATTGAATCAACAGTCACTTTTAATAGCTGTCCGACTGCTCCCTCTATCGATAGTTTCAGCGGTTGCTTTTCTATGCTCAATCGTTCAATTTTATTGTGTGCAGCAGCCACAATCTTTGTTCTTAAGGCGTGGATCTGTTTTTTTATCTGTTCTCCATCTTCCGAACTTAATAATTCCTCAGATGTCACATAATGGCGTGCTGAATTGTCCCGGGGATTGTCAATATACATCTGTTGATTCAGATTCCCCTTGAGAAAACCGTTCGAAAAATCCCGGTTGAACACCTTCTGCAGTGCTCCGTAATCACTGTTTAAGGTTCGCCCTTGATAGAGTTTGTCGAGCTGATCTCTCCAGGCATCTACCACGGTATAAACGTAATGAAACTTTTTTATCCGCCCTTCAATCTTGATTGAATCAACTCCTGCTGATTGGATATCCAGTAGATCAAAATAAGCAGAATTATCCTTGAGATTAAGTGGGAACCGATTCCCTGCTGGTGTTTCTAAGTATTCATCTCGACAGGGTTGACTGCATCTGCCGCGATTGCCAGACTTACCTTCTAACACAGAGCTCATGTAGCAGAGTCCTGAAAAGGAAAGACAGTTTGATCCATGGACGAATATTTCAGTTTTTATCTGATTTTTGTGTGCGACCGAAGTTAATTCAGTGATTTCTTTAAGGTTCAATTCTCTGGAGAGATTGACTTGGGTGGCATTCAATTTATTGAGGAATTTTATTTGACCGATATTGTGCGTCGTCATCTGCGTTGAAGCGTGGATTTCAAGTGATTTGAATTCCGTAGCGAGGAGATAGAAAAGGCCCAGATCCTGAACGATAATTCCATCAATACTGGTATTGACCAACTTATTCAACAGATTAAGCAGTGCTCTGATTTCGCTCTCAATGATGATGATATTTATGGTCAGGTAAATCTTGCAGTTGTTGCGGTGAGCTAGATTGAGGATGCCATTTAAGTCTTTCAGTTCAATATTGATTGCCCTGTTGCGGGCATTGAAATTATTCAGTCCACAGTAGATAGCGTTTGCACCTGCTGCAATTGCAGCTTTGATCGAATCAACATCACCACCTGGGGCTAATAGTTCAATGGTATTTTGCATATGAGTTTTATCCTGTTTAGACGCTATAAAAGATCATCATAGCATTTAACTGATCAATTAAACTGAAGAGGAGGTTTTATAGATCGGTCCGAATTGTTCGATGCAGGTCAAGTAAACTCGTAGGTCAAACTCCAGTTGATGGTAGTTCGGCTCCATATGTTCACATAGTTGGTAAAAGGATTTATTGTGATCTTTTTCCTTCAGGTGGGCGAGTTCATGAACGATGATCATGCGCAAAAATTCAATTGGTGCAGTCTTGAACGCACTGCCGATGCGAATTTCGTTTTTGGCTTTCAACTTATTCCCTTGTACCCGAGAGATAAAGGTATGCAGGCCAAGGGCATCGTGCAAAATATTAATTTTGTTATCGAACAAGACCTTACTGATTGGTGGGGCCTTCCGCAGGAACTGGTTCTTCAATTCGATCGTAAAATCATACAGTGCACGTTCACTTTTGATATCGTGGGCGACGGGGAAACGTTTCCGTATAGCTGCTGCCAAGCGATTTTCGCTGATCAGTTTCTGTATCTGGACGGTCAGCTGTTCCGGGTATCCGTCCAGATATTTCAACTGCTGTTGCTTGTTCATTGATTTATTTTGACCTCTGTCCACGACGACCGGATTTCGCTGCCGGACGAGAATCGGTCGGTTTCTTTCCACCGACAGTTCTACTCTTGGTTGATTTTTGTACTTTTTTAGGCTTTTCAACCACTTTTTTTGTCCGTGGTGCGGCGGCTTTGGCTTTCGCAGCTAACTTTTTGGGGCTTGGTTTACTGACCGTTTTTTTTGCGTGGTTTCGTGACCATCCCTCTTCGGATGGCAACACGCGGAAATTCAGCAAGAGTTTCCTGTGGAATAGCTGTTTGAAGAAGTTTTTGTATCGCCTGGAGCTTAGGTTGTTCAGCGGGACAAACCAATGAAATCGCGATGCCGGGCTCTCCGGCCCGACCCGTGCGGCCAATACGATGAACATAGTCCTCAGCAACATCTGGCAGTTCATAATTGACAACATGGGGCAAATGGGCAATATCAAGACCACGAGCTGCAACGTCGGTTGCCACCAATACCCGGATTTCACCCTGTTTGAATTGCTTTAAAGTTCGTGTGCGTATCGACTGACTTTTATTGCTGTGGATTGCCGCTGTGTTAATGCCATCAAATTGCAGTTCTGCCGTTAATTTGTCGGCACTGTAGCGAGTCCGGGCGAAAACCAGCACTTGTTTCCACTCGCCTTTGCGGATCAGATGCGAAATGATCTCCCGCTTACGACTGCGCTCCACCGGATAAACCGTCTGACTCACTTCATCTGCTGCGATATTACGGCGAGCAACTTCAACTTTCTCTGGCTGATTAAGCAGTTCGTCCGCTAATTGCTTAATGCTTTGTGAATAGGTTGCTGAAAACAACAGAGTTTGTCTTTTTGCAGGAAGGTATTCTGCAACAGCTTTTATATCATCAATAAAACCGAGATCGAGCATCCGATCAGCTTCATCAAGAACCAGAAATTCAATCTCAGAGAGTTTGATCGTGCCACGTGCGGCATGGTCGAGCAATCGCCCCGGAGTTGCAACCACAATATCGATACCACGGTGCAATCGTTCAATCTGTGCCTGAATATTCACTCCCCCGTAGATCATCGTTGAGCGAAGCGACAGACGGCGGCCATATCTCTGCATCTGCTCACTCACCTGAGCTGCGAGTTCACGAGTCGGAACCAAAACCAGTGCTCTGGGTTTGCGGCGTTTCCTGTTTGATGTTTTATCGCTGAGCTTTTGAACGATTGGCAAGGCAAATGCGGCTGTTTTTCCTGTGCCGGTCTGGGCTCCCGCTAAAAGATCACGCCCGTTAAATACAACGGGGATCGCCTGACTTTGGATCGGTGTTGGGGCCGTAAAGCCTTGAGACTCAATTGCACTCAAAAGCTCGGCCTTTAGGCCAAGAGATTCAAAAGACATTGTGAAAATCCTTATATCAAACGATTTGATTACTTGATCGTTTAGTTAAATAAAAGTAGATACGACCTGTTGCAAAAAAAAAGATCAGGGAAACAGGAGGTTGGTCGGGATTGTACGCGCCCAATCGTTACAATGATAGACAAAACAACAGCGAATGTTTATATGCTGTTGTTTTGTCTATCAATCATTATCCCTCAATGGGATCTTTTGTCTTCTCACCATTGATCAAGCGCCAAAGAGCCAGTGGGTTTTTATTTTGCAGCGGTTCTGGCAACAGCTCTTCAGGATAGTCCTGCAGGCAAAGAGGTCGAAGAAAACGATCGATCGATGCTGTTCCGACTGAGGTGAATCTAACATCACTTGTCGCCGGAAAAGGTCCACCATGAACCATGGAATGACAGACTTCAACACCAGTAGGAAAGCTATTCATCAGTAACCGGCCAACGCGCTGGATGAGAGCATCAACCAGTTCGGTGTAATTTGCCAATTCTTCAGACGTTGCATGGATTGTCCCTGTTAACTGGCCCTTTAATGCCTTAATCACAGCTGTTAACTCCTGCATGTCGCGACATTTGATAATAATTGAGGCAGGACCAAACATTTCTTCATTCAGGCTAGAATTAATCATAAAATCAGAAGCGGAAACAGTTAACAGTGTCGGTTGACAGCAAAACCCAGCTTTTTGTTCAAAGTTTTCACCAACAGCTTCTGTAGCGACACCTTTTTGGCTTGAAATTGTTGCAACACCATCATTGTACGCCTGTTGTATTCCTTGATTGAGCATGACCCCTGCAGGTTGTTGAGCCAGACAGGTTGCTGCTTTTTGGGTAAAGAGATCGAGATCAGGACCATCCACCGCAACGACCAGGCCTGGTTGGTACAAAATTGACCGACACCCATATTCAAAGAGCCTACGAACGATTCTGCAATTTTCTCTGAGTTTATTTTCATGATTTCTGGCAGTAACACAACCGGATTAAGGCTGCCCATTTCGGTAAATACCGGTATCGGTTCTGGGCGTTCATTGGCCAACTTAACCAGAGCCATCCCGCCGGCAAACGAGCCTGTAAAGCCAACAGCTTTCACTGCAGACGAAGTAACAAGAGCGGCCCCTACTTCGCGTCCGGATCCCATTAATAATGAGAATGTTCCTTTGGGCATATTCATTTTTTTAACGGCACAATCAATGGCCTGAGCAACCAATTCACTGGTGCCCGGGTGAGATGAGTGACCTTTGACTAAAACTGGACACCCTGCAGCAAAAGCGGACGCGGTATCTCCACCAGCAACTGAAAATGCCAGTGGAAAATTACTCGCGCCAAAGACAACAACCGGGCCTAACGGTAGCTTCATATAGCGCACATCCGGGCGCGGAACCGGTTGTCTCTCTGGCAATGCTGTATCGATACGGACATCCAAAAAATCACCAGCAATAACAGTGTCAGCAAATAAGTTTAGTTGACCGCAAGTGCGTGCCCTCTCCCCTTCAATCCGTGCTTGCGGGAGACCTGTTTCGGCCATGGCTCTTTTGACAAGGAGATCACCAAGCGCCATAATTTCATTGGCACAGGCTCTTAAGAAGTCCGCTCTTTTGACGATAGACATCTGACGGAGTTCAGTTGCAGCATGAGTCGCGGCATCAACAGCTTTTTCAACCTGTTCAGAGGTTGCTTTACTGAGTAATGGTAGAATCTGATCTCCTGTTGCTGGATTTACTGCCTGATAATGTCCAGAAAGACCATCAACCCATTCTCCATCAATTAAAATTTTTCCTGTCAGACTCATTCTGTGCTCCATTACGTCAATATCGATCAAGATTATGTTAATAACCGGTTAAATCATACTATTTTTAAAGATAACTGCATAAAGAAAACGGGGATTTCGAATGAACGAAATCCCCGTTTTCTTTTATATTGGTCGGGATGATAGGATTTGAACCTACGGCCCCTTGACCCCCAGTCAAGTGCGCTACCAAACTGCGCCACATCCCGTTTTGTCAGCGCCGCGAATTATCTTTGATTCATGTCCGCTTGTCAAGAAAAATGGCCTAAACCTGTCTCTTGTCGATAACGCGAACGGCTTTTCCTTCATGGCGTGTAATGCGTGATGGCTCTATCAGTTTAATCTTGGCGTGGACTCCAAGAACGGTTGCCAGGCGTTTTTCTGCTGAGACAACAAATTCACGCTGTTGTTTCATTTCATCAAAGAATATTTTCTCGTTGACTTCCACCTGAATTTCAAGAGAATCCATGTTGTTTATGCGATCGACAACCAGCTGATAATGAGGTTCACACCCTTTGATTTGAAAGAGAACTTCTTCAATTTGGGTCGGGAAGACGTTAACACCTTTGATAATCAACATATCATCTGTCCGGCCACGCGTTTTTTCCATTCGCGCCAATGTCCGGCCACAATCACAACGATCATAGTGGATCCGAGTGATATCACGGGTCCGATAACGGATCATCGGGAATGCTTGTTTTGTCAGACTGGTGAGAACCAGTTCACCAACAGATCCTTCAGGCAGAACGACACCAGTGTCGGGATCGATGATCTCAGCATAGAAGTGATCCTCAGCTAAGTGCATACCACATTTCAACTTGCACTCACCGGCAACGCCTGGACCCATTATTTCGGAGAGGCCATAGTTGTCTGTCGCAATAATACCTAAGCGTTGCTCCAGTTCGTAGCGCATCTGCTCGCTCCAGGGTTCTGCCCCGAAGAGCCCGACTTTAAGCGCAAGTGATTTTGGATCAATACCGTTTTTCTCCATCCTGTCAGCCATTGTCAGACCATATGAAGGAGTACAAACAAGAGCCGAGGATCGATAGTCCTGCATGATCATCAGTTGTTTATCTGTATTACCACCAGAAATTGGGATAACTGAAGCACCAATAGCTTCGGATCCATAATGCAATCCAAAGGCACCAGTGAAAAGGCCATATCCGAATGCGATATGGACAATATCTTCATCAGTGACACCAGCAGCCGTCATAAAGCGGGCAACAAGCTCTGTCCAGATTTTAATGTCGTTTTTTGTATAGCCGACAACCGTTGGTTTGCCTGTTGTACCAGAAGAGGAATGAATTCTGACAACATCTTTCATCGGTACAGCAAACATCCCATAGGGATAGTTAAGTCTCAGGTCTTCCTTAGTTGTAAATGGTAAGTGACTTAAATCTGCAAGACTTTTGACATCTTGATATGAGATGCCACTTTCTTTGAACTTATTCTGGTAACACGGAACTTTGTCGGAAACCAGCTGCAGTGTTTGTTTCAAACGGGACAGCTGTAAATCAAGAATCTGCTCACGAGGCATACATTCTTCTGCCTCATTCCATATTTTGTTAGGCATTTCCATAGCTCATCAGATACTTTCATAAGATAGTGCTAAGGCACTGATTACAAAGACTAAATAGATGTAATTTTTCGCTTTTAAGAA